>Ga0315906_10004445_pt1 | contig 18029 bp, 13 predicted proteins | sample LakEriMetagenome_4_FD_203526 | JGI IMG/M metagenome (GOLD analysis project Ga0315906, IMG submission 203526) | Freshwater fungal communities from buoy surface, Lake Erie, Ohio, United States - Buoy 2 MA122 | ecosystem: Environmental > Aquatic > Freshwater > Lake > Lake biofilm | place: USA... | reverse complement strand
CGCATTGCGCCCCCCGCAAAGCTGAAAGTGCTCGACGCCACGCTGGAGAATGTGACGAATGTGATCCGTGATCCGCTCGTGGAGGCGGTCGCCATCGCCGACGACGTTCTTGCGCTGGGAAACGACAAGGCGATCGCCTTCCTCAACAAAGTCTCGGACATCGCAAGCCCGCTTTATCTCAACACGACGCGCGCCGCGCCTCTACGCATTGAGAGTCTTACAGCGCGCGTCACAAGCGTGGGCGACGCGGCCAACGCGGCTATCGCCAACCTCACCGCGCTCGACGTGCCAGCAGAAGGCGCACTGCGCGAGGTGGACCAGAGCTCGATCGGCTCTGGCGCGAGCTTCACGCCCGGCGTCTACAAGAACGTGCCCTTGCTCGAGACAGGCAATGGCGCGGGCGCCGGCGCCACCGCCAATGTCACCGTCAACGCGGATGGCGAAGTGGTCTCGGTTGAGATCGTCAACCGCGGCGCCGCCTATTCCGGCGATCGCCTGACGCTTGACCCGCGCCTTCTCGGCGGCTCCCATTCCGTCGCGCTCGCAAACAATCCCGATTTGGACGACCCTACAAAACTCGGCCTCGTGGGCGATGACACCCAGTTCTACATTGAGATCGAGACAACGGACGTCTCCGTGGCCGGCGCGCCGAAGCGGCCTATCCTCACCTTCGCCTGCGAAGACATTCTGACGCCCGATCCGCCCTCGCCCACCAATCTTCCGCAGACGTTGAGCGAGAGCGCACAGGCCACGCTCACCGCCATTCAGCTCGTCGCCAAGCGCACCCAGCGCGAAGACGGAACCACCTATGATCCCAAGATCACGCTGAAGATCATTGACGCAGCGGAACGCCTCGCGATCGCCGCCGCCACTCCTGCAACGCAGACATTCGATTTCACCGACCTGCTCACCGTCTATCAGGGCGCCAATGGCGGCACGCTCGCCAATAATCTCACGGTGGAATATGTCGCCAAGGACGGCTTCACCGCCGTCAGCGCGAACAGCGACGACCTCGATCTCCTGCCCTCTTATTCCGTGATTGGCACCGCCGCGCAGCTCGCGCAGGCCATTGAATCCTCGGCGGCTGCGAACTGGACGACCCCAGACTGGACGAAGATCGACGAAATCATCCTCGCCGACCGCCCGCCCCAGCCCGTCATCGTCTCCAAGACCCTGCTCGCGGACGAAAACGACGTGGAGGCGCTCGACGAGAACATACTCCAGAAATCCTCGGGCCTCAGGCTCGCCGTGCGCGAGGCGGTGGATTTCGACGAGGCCAGCGACATCCAGGACCTGTCCATCAACGATCGCATCGCGCGCATAGCGCTTGTGACCGACGCGACGGAATTGTCCGATCAAGAGACGTTCGGCACGATCAAGGAGTGGACGAATCTCGCAAGCGTGCAGCTCACGACCACACGCCTGCAGAAGCCCAACCTCGTCATTGACGCGTCGCTGCACCCCGACTACGACACTCTGGTGCGCAAGATCGCACAGTCTTTCACGATCTCGCTATCCAACGTCACAGCGACCGACGCGCTTGGCCCCGCCTTCCGCGACGCTCGCGTCACAAAGGTCTCCGTGCGCGACGACTGGAGCGCGCTCTCGCCGGCGGAAAAGCCCGGCGTGCTCGCCAATCTCGCAAAGGCCTTCGCGGCAGGCCGCATCAGCGGCGTCGCGATTTCCGGCGGCTTTGACGAGGAGACCGATCCAGATACGGGCGACACGATCCAGAGCGTGTCCATGCGCGGCGCCGACATCATCGCCTTCGACGCCGCACGCAACCGCCTGCGCGACAGCTTCCTGTCGCAGATCACGGCGCTCGACGACGATGGCGAGCCGATGGAGCTGATCATCAAGCCCACCAAGGTGAAGGTCAGCGAGCACAAGGCGATCGTGACGCTTTCCACCAGCCTGCCGGACCATTCGTTCCAGGCCTATGAGCTGCGCGACACGGCGGCGAACATCTCGGCCTATTTGTCGCAGCCATCGATACCGCAAGCGGCGCAGGACCTCATCTCCAGCATCGCCGCAAGCGATTCCGACGTGGCCCGCGTCGTTCTCGCCTACGCCCGGATCGCAGCCTATCCTGATTTGATCGAACGCCTGCAGTCAGGCCTGCGCGCGACCGAAGTTCCGGTCGCCCAGATCGCAAGTCTGCTCAACGACTACGCCTCGAAGCTCGATCGCATTACGCTGGCCGTCAACACAACGCGCGCCGCGCTCCTTGACGACGCCATCACCGCGCTTTCGACCTATTCCTTCGGCACGCGCCTGTTCAGCAAGAACGGACGGCTCGTCACCTGAGGATAGCGAGTCAGGCGAGAAGCGCGCACGCTGCGGCGGCGATTCCTTGCGCGTCAGGTCGCACAAGCGGCTCGAGGCTGCGACTGATCGGGACCGGCGCATCCGCCGCGCCCAGCCTCCCCACCGGCGCATCCAGCCAGTCGAACGCCGCCTCGGTGATGCACGAGGCGATCTCGCCCGTGACGCCATATGCGCGCGGCGCGCCATCTATCACCAGCGCGCGATGGGTGCGACGCACGCTCTGCGCCAGCAATTCTTCATCAAGCGGCGCGATGGTGCGCGGATCGACGATCTCCGCCTCGACGCCATCCTCCGCCAGCAGACGCGCGGCCTCTTGGGCGAGTTTCACCATTCGACCGATCGCCACAAGCGTCACGTCGCGGCCCGGACGCACGATCCGCCCCTGACCTATGGGCACGATCGGCACATCCGCAGGCACAGGATCACGCGCGGCGTAAAGCATGCGGTCTTCGAAGAACAGCACCGGATCATCGTCGCGAATGGCCGCGCGCATCAGGCCGCCGGCGTCCGCCGCGTTGGACGGCACGACGACCTTGAGGCCCGGCGTATGCGCGGCCCATGCATAAAAGCCCTGCGAGTGCTGCGGCCCCAGATTGGCGCCAACGCCCATGGTCGTGCGCAGGACGAGCGGCGCGCAGGCGCGTCCGTTCGACATGTAGCGCAGTTTCGCCGCCTGATTGACGAGCTGATCCATGCACAGGGTCATAAAGTCGCCGAACATCACTTCGAAGACGGGACGCATGCCCACCATGGCCGCGCCAACCGCCATGCCGAACGCGCCAGGCTCGGAAATGGGCGTGTCAATGACGCGATGCTCGCCGAAGGCGGCGAACAGCCCTTCGGTTTGTTTGAAGACGCCGCCAGCGGCCCCCACGTCTTCGCCTATCAACAGCACGCTGGGATCGGCGCGCATTTCGATGAACAGCGCTTCGAGCACCGCCTCGCGGAACGACAGCTCGCGGATCTCAGCCAAGGACATGCTCCATCAGGGCGCCCGCCGCAGGCTCGGGCGCAGCGCGCGCCGCATCAAAGGCGGCCTTCGCTTGCGCGGCGGCCTCCGCCTCCATCTGCGCTAGTTCGGCTTCGCTCGCATAACCCGCCTCCAGAAGCGCGCGGGCGGATTTGGGGATCGGATCGCGTGCGCGCCATTTGCGCGTCTCTTCATCGTCCTTGTAATCCTGCTTGTCGCCGACGTGATGGCCGCCGAAACGCCAGGTGTTGCAGACGAGGAAGCTCGGGCCTTCGCCAGCGCGCGCCCGCGCCACAGCCTCTTGCGCCGCCGTATGAACCACATGCACGTCCATGCCGTCCACCATGACGGAGGGAATGTCGAGCGCGCGGCCGCGCGCGAGAACATCCGCGCCGGCGGTGACGTCCTCCATGGCGGTGAACTCGCCGAACCCGTTATTCTCGCAGACGAAGACGACGGGCAGTTTCCAGATCGCCGCCATATTCATGCATTCGAGCATCAGGCCCTGGTTGAGCGCGCCGTCGCCGAAAAAGCCGACGCTCACCTCCCGACCGCCGCGTGCGCGCGTCGCAAGCGCAGCGCCAGCCGCAAGCGGCACACCTCCGCCCACGATGCCGTTCGTGCCCAGATTTCCATGCGCGAGGTCGATGACATGCATGGATCCGCTGCGTCCGCCGCACAGGCCCGGCGCCTTGCCGAGGATCTCCAGCATGAGGCCCGTGACGTCGGCTCCTTTGGCGAGACAATGGCCATGGCCGCGATGATGGCTCGCGATGTAATCAGCGGGCTCAAGCGCGCTGATCACGCCCACGTTCGTCGCCTCCTGCCCAGCGCACAAATGCACAAGGCCCGGCACGCCGCCGGAGGCCGCCGCAATACGCACCGTCTCTTCAAAATGGCGAATCTGAAGCATCATAAGATGCATCTTGCGCCATAACGCCCGGCGACCGTCTGCCTTCGCGTGCTCCAACCCCGATCTCCCCGACGCGATGCGCGCGTCCGCTTAATTGCCCTGCAGCAAATCAACAACGCGCTTGCGCACGTCCGCGGGCTGGTTGAGCATCGCCTCGATCTGGGCCTGCATCTCAGCCCCTTCAGTCAAAGTCGGAGTGATGCGCGCGACCTTCTTCACCTCCGCGCGGAAGGTCTCGTCCTCGACAAGTTGCGCAAAGGCCTTGCGCAGAATTTGCGTTCGATCGGCAGGCGTTTTCGGAGGCGCGAAATAGGGCCGCGCCAGATCCAGCATGGGATTGAGCATGGCGAACAGCCGACGATGCTCATCGGGCATGACGTCCATCGCAAACTGCGGCTTGAACGCCTCGAGCTCAGGATTCTTGCGCCCGGCGACTTGCAGAAGGATTTTCACCTTTCCCTCATTGGCGAGTTGCACGGGGCGCCCGCTCATGAAGCCGATCACGTCGCCACCGGAGGCGTGCGCCTCGCCGCGCTCCACCGCAAGATCGGCATCGGCGTTGCGATAGCCGTAAATGATGTCCATGTTCAGCTTCAGCGCGTCCTTAACAAGCTCGGGCACAAGCCCGTAGCCGGTAGAGCCCTTCGCAGTGGCGGAGAACTTCAGGGGCTGCGGACAGTTGCGCAGCGCTTCCAGCGTCTGGCAGGGAAAATCCGTGCGCATCCACACGAGGACGGTGGCGCCGTAGATGTTTGCGATCCAGCTGAACTTGTCGAGCTCGAAGCGAATATTGGGCTGCGAGATCGCGCGCGAGAACAGGCCGGAGGACGCTGCGCCGATCGTCAGCCCGTCCGGTGTGGCGATATTGTAAACATGGTTGGCGGCGGCGATGGATTCCGGCGCGCCCATATTCTGCGCGACGATGGTGGGCGCGCCAGGAATGAAGCGGCCCAGATTCCGCGCAGCCAGCCGGCCCAGCACATCTACGCCGCTCGCCTCGCCGCTGCCGATGATGAGCTTGATCGTCTTGCCTTTGTAAAAATCCTCGGCCAACGACGGACTCGCCACGCTCGCGAAGGACAGCGATGCGACTACCGCACTGATCAAACGCTTCAGCATTTGGCTCCTCCCTCGCCGCGCCCCTTTTCGCGGAGCGTCGGCCCTGCTTTGTTTCAACTCATCGCGTCATCATCTTGCATGTTTGTGTCTGACTGCCCTGCGTGCGCTCATCCACCCGCGCAGGCGCGCCGGCATGCGGCGGCGATCTTCTCGGCGTCGGGATAGACGAGCGCCTCGAGAGGCGGGCTGAAAGGAACCGGCGTCATCGGCCGCGCGACACGCTGCGGCGGCGCTTTCAGCGCGCTCCATGCCCGCGTGGTCGCCTGCGCCACGATCTCCGACGCCACGCCGCAGATCTCGTATGTCTCATCCACGGCGACGAGGCGCCCGGTCTTGCGGACGCTCGCCACTATGGCGTCAACGTCGAGCGGGGCGATCGTGCGCAAATCGACGACCTCGGCTGAGACGCCCTCTTTCTCAAGAATTTGCGCGGCGGCAAGCGCGTCAACCACGCTTCGTGAACAGGCGATGATGCTCACGTCGCGACCGCTGCGCTTCATATCGGCCTTGCCGAGCGGAATCGAGAAGTCCTCTGCAGGCACTTCTTCGGTCAGCGACAGCAGCATGGCGTTTTGGATGACGATGGTGGGATTGTCGCTCGCCATGGCGCTGCGCATCAGACCCTTCGCATCGCGCGGGCTCGCGGGCAGAACGATTTCAAGGCCCGGATTATTCGCATACATCGCGTAAGGCGAACCTGAATGCTGCGGCCCGCCGCCGCCACGCACGCCATGGAACAGATGAAATGTGACAGGCGTCTTCAATTGGCCGTTCGACATGTAGTGAATATTCGCGGCCTCGTTGATGAACTGGTTCCACGCCTCATAGGCGAACACCGCGGTGCCGTAATGCACGAAGGGTCTTGCGCCGGCCATCGCGGCGCCAGTGCCCAATTGCGCGACGGCGGCCTCTGACGTCGGAGGGTCGACGATGCGCGCGCCGAATTCCGCTTTCAGTCGATCTTCCGCGCTATGTTCGGGCCCGTGGCCAGCGATTCCGCGCCCTACGATCGTGGCGGCGGGATCTGCGCGCAGGCTCCAGATGAGACCGTCGATGAGGGCCTCGGCCAGGTTCATGATGGGCATCGGCTCCCCCTTAAGCTGCGAACACGCCGCTGAACGCGGCTGCGGCGTCGGGATAGGGCGAGGCTTCCGCGAAGGCGCGGCCCGCTTCCATCTCCTGCTGGATCTCGGCGTCGATCGCCTGCAACGCGGGAAGATCCGCCGCGCCGTCCTCAATCAGTCGACGCGTGAATCGCAGCACCGCGTCGAAACGGCGGATCCAGTCCGCATGCGGACCAGACGCCTTGTCTAGGTCCATCGCCATCGCGATGTCCGTGACGCCGGTGGGAAACGCCGCTTTAACCTGGTGCGAACCAGGCCAGCGTTCAAGCGCGGCCTCCACGAAAAAAGGCTTGCCGGTGCTGCGCACATAATCGGCAGCCTTCGCGAACGCGCCCATGGCGGCGTCCGCATCTGCGCCATCCACGCGCTCACAAGGAATCTGCAACGCCTGCGGAACGTCGAGCAGCCGCGCAGCCGCAAGCATGGAGGATGGGCGCTGCCCGGCCTTCGAATTATTTTCGCAGACGAATACGACGGGCAATTCATAGACAGACGCAAGGTTCAGCGATTCGTAGGCGACGCCCTCGTCCAGCGTTCCGTCACCGAAATGGGCGAAGGAAATGGCGCCCTTGCCCGCGAGCTTCAGGCCGAAAGCGGCGCCGACGCCCAGCGCGATCGAACCGCCCACCATCGCGGATGTGGACTGAAAGCCCCGCGCGGCGTCGCACAAATGCCAGGAGCCGCCCTTGCCGCCGCACAAACCGTCGCGCCGCCCCATGATCTCCGCGAAGGCGCGCCCTGCGTCCGCGCCACAGGCGATCACGTAACCGTGATTGCGATGCGTCGTGTGGATTTTGTCGCCGTTCCGCATGGCGGCGGCCACCGCAGCGCCCGTCGCCTCATGGCCGATGTGCAGATGCTGGCGGCCGACATATTCGTGGGCCTGAGCAATGCGGATCACCATTTCCTCGAAACGGCGCATGCGCACCATGCGCCGGAAAAGAGCGAGCCTCTCCGCGGTTTGGGCTGGAGCCATGTTTCCTCCCGTGGCGCTCATGTTTTCAATTGCGCCTATTTGTTATGGCCGGATACTCCCGCCATTGATCAACGGTTGTCAAGCCGCCCCGCCCCGAGGCAAGATGCGCGCGGCCACGAGATCGTCGCCGGCTCGTCCGACTTTGATCGACGCAAACAAGCCAACAGGGAGGAACGGCATGAACGACATGCCCAAAATCACGCAGGACATGATCAATCTTTACGACCGCTTCACGCATGTGACGCGCGATCGCGCAGCCTATCTCGACGATTTGGCGAAGATCGTCGGCGACCGCGCCACTGCGGAACGCGTGACTGCGCTCATTCAGGCTAACGCCGGCGCAACGCCGGTCACGCCCGAGAACGATCCCCGCCTGACCATCGAATCCGTGACGCTGCCGAACGGCCTCGTCGGCTATCTCGCCATGCCCAAGGGCGAGGCCCGCAAGGCGCCCGCCGTCGTCGTGATCCATGAGAATCGCGGCCTCGTGCCCCACATCAAGGACGTGGTGCGCCGCGTCGCGGCGGAAGGCTTCGTCGCCTTCGGACCAGACTACCTTGCGCCGCTCGGCGGAACGCCGGAGGACGAAGACCTCGGACGCGACATGATCGCGAAACTCGAGCGCCCCGCCGTCATCGATCTTTCGCTTAAGGCGATCGATTATCTGCGCGGCCACGCCGCCTGCAACGGCAAGGTCGGCGTCGTTGGCTTTTGCTGGGGCGGCGGCATCGCCAACGCCACCGCCGTAGCCGCAGGCGACAAGCTGCAGGCCGCGGTCGCCTATTACGGCGCGCAGCCCAAGGCGGAGGACGTATCTAAAATCCGCGCGCGCATGATGCTGCACTACGCCGGCGAAGACGAACGCATCAACGCGGGCATCGACGCCTACAAAGCCGCGCTCGAAGCCAACAAGACCGCCCACGAGATCTTCGTCTATCCGGGCGCCCAGCACGCCTTCAATAACGACTCCGCGCCCGCGCGCTTTCATCAGGAAGCCTCCGCGCTCGCCTGGGGCCGCACCATAGGCATGTTCAAGTCTGCCTTGGCCTAAGCCGTACGACCGCCGGGGCGGCGGGAACGCCCGTCCCGGCGGCGCATGCGCGACCGACCCGCCTATGCGGCGAGCGGCCCCGCACCCCAGCGCACGGCGCCTCTGTCGCGGGAAATTTCCTCGACGCTGATCAGCGGCAAACAGGTCGATGCGCGCCGGAGTGACCAAAGAAGCGCGGCTCTGGCCAGCGCTCTACATGTTGTTCGAAACATCCTCGCGATCATGGAAAACGACGCAATTACGTCCGCGCGCCTTGGCGCGATAGAGCGCCTCATCCGCGCGAGTGAGCGCATCTTCCATTGCGCAGCCAGGGCCCGAGGCCGCGACGCCGAAACTGAGCGTCACATAAATCCGTCGACCTGCGAAGATCAACGGTTGCCCCTCAAGATGCGCGCGCATCTTCTCCACCGTCGCCTGGGCGCGCGCGCGGTCGCATTGGTGCAGACGGATTAGGAACTCTTCGCCACCAAGCCGGCCAATGACGTCGCTCTCCTGAAGTTCGCTTTTCAAGATCGCCGTGACGCTTTTGAGCACGGAATCGCCGATCACATGACCCAGGCGATCATTAATGGATTTGAAGTGATCTATGTCAGCGATGACGAACCAGGAAACATGTGGGTCGCAAGAGACGGGCGCGCGGACGACGGCGTCAAAAATCCACGGCGGTTGAAAATCCCTGTGAGGGGATCGAGGTCCCGCTCGCCGGTGATATCCAACAGACGGCGGTCATGGTGGCGCAGAAAGACGCGCAAATTGCGCGACAGCGTACGCGCCTCGCGCGCGCCTGCGGGCCTAGAGACGGAGGAAGCGCCGCCCGCAAAGGCCGCCGTTTCCTCAGCGAGGCGCTTGAATGGTTCAGCAAGTCGCGCGCCTGCGAAAGACGCGAGCATGAACAGCGGACCAATACCGCAAAGAAGCGCCAGCAGCGTCCAGGGAGCGTGCAAGTCGGCGGAGAGCTCCGCTGCATCGAGAGGCGCCTGCACGACTACGCTCCAGTCAAAATCTGGGAACTCGCTTAACTGCGTACGGCGAACCGCAACGACAATCGCGCGTTCCTCACGCACGTCAACAAAGGAGTAATCGCCGAGCGACATACGCCCGTCCAACCACTTATCGCCAAACTGACCGCCCGCGATCACAAGGCCGTCCTTGTTGAGTATGAGGGCGGTCGCGTTTGGCATGCCTACAAGCGCATGCAGCGCGTTGATGCGCACGAGATCGACCCATGCCCAACTCAGATGCGCGCCAATAACGCCGACCAGCCGGCCGGAAGGAGCCAGAACTGGCCAGGACATATCGAACAGGCGTAACGGCGCTCCAGATGAATCGACTTCCGCGCTCCCGATGGCTCCGCTGACATCAGCGAACGCAGGGCCATTGCGCGCCCGCGCGAACCAGGCCCACTCGCTGATGATCTCGCCCTCGCGCAAACCATTGCTTGAGGCGGAAACCTTGCCCGCCTCGTCGGCGACACAGATCCATGCGAAAGCCGTATCGATTTGCGAAATGGCGATGAGCGCCGGACGCAACGCCGCGCTATCGGCGAGATCGAAATTGCGCAGCGCCTGCGCCAACCCCCGCACACCCATCCAGCGTTCGCGAACCTGTTGTTCCACGAGCGCGGCCTTTCGCTGGACAGCGCTTTCGACCATCTCCCGCGCATGCGCGTGAGCGTTCGCTTCATGATCACGCGCCACGCCAAGATAAATAACCCCAGCGCCGACCAAATAGGCGGCGAGCGCGATCAGCGTGACGGAAGTGCGCAGTGAGAGACCGCCCATGCGCAATCCTCGCTCTAGGCGCGTTTAGCTTGCTCGGCCCGCACAGCCATGTCACGCCGCGCGAGCCTCAACATAGCGTCGAGATCACCCGCATCGCACGCCGGCGTCTCGCCCCAGGAAAGCGTAAGCTTCATGCCCTCGAACTCTTTCTGCGCGAGCGCGCCGGACAGACGAGCGACCAGCCCGGGGCCAGCTTCGGGCGAGACATCCTGAAAGATCACTGCGAATTCATCGCCGCCGATGCGCGCCACAAGATCCACAGGCCGACATTTGCTCCGCAGGAATTCAGCGAATTCAGACAGGATCGCGTCGCCTTTCTCGTACCCCAGCACCTTGTTCACCAGAGAAAAGCATTGCAGGTCGACCAGAACGAGTCGGATCGGGGCTTGGCGATTCTGCGCCTGCGCCCGCTCAAGATAAGCGCGCAGATATTCAGACGTAGGCAACCCCGTGAGCGGATCGAGGAAGTTCGCCTTGTTTTCCGCAAGCGGCGTCTCGGGCGAAGCGTCCTGCGCTCGGGTCGCTGGCGAGTCTGCTGGCCCCACCTCTTCGCCGCCCTTGTCGAGGGACCGCACCCTGACGCCCGCACGCCAATAGGCGAAAGCCGCGATGAGCGCGAGCGCGATAGCGCCCACCCCGATCAATTGCGCCTGCGCGCGCCAGGGCCGAAGGATGGAATCCGTATAGCCTACGACCGTCACAACAAGATTGTAACCCGGCGCGGCGGCGGCTGCGATGATGCGCTCCCGCTGGATCGCCGTGGGCGAATCCGCGCGGGTGGAAACGGCGCCTTTGTCGCTCCTGTTGATAATGTCCGTAAATGCAGGCGTCGCGGCGTAGGAGAGGCCGATCGAGCTTTCGGGATGGCGCGCGAGCAACACGCCGTCCCGGCGCAAAAGCGAAAAGGCGTGCGCTGGGCCGTTGCTCCAGGCTGCGAAGCTCGCCCTATAGAAACTCACCTGGAGGCCCGCAAGCACGACGCCCAGCAGCCGCCCGTTCGCGTCGCGCACTTTGCGCGCCAGAAAGAACGACCACGCGCCATTGCCTCGGTTCTGCACCGGCTCGCTGATGAAAAGCTCAAGCGCGGGCTCGTTCAGATGCGCCTGAAAATAGTCACGATCTGACAGATTGATCGGAGGCGCAGGAAAACCGCGGCTGAAATTCAGCAGCTGACCGTTGGCGGCCGTGATGCTGATCACGCCGATCTGCGGCAAGCTTAGGGCGCGACGCTGAATGAATTCGAAAAAGCTTTGGTCTGAAACGGCCGCTGCGAGCGCATCGTCGCTTGTGGGCGCAGCAAGCTCCACGCGCTCGACGACGGTGCGCAGCACAGCATCGGCGGCTGCGACCGATTGCATCGCGAATTGCGCGGATATCTCTGCAGCCGACAACAATTGCGTCGTTGCTGCGTCGAGCTTCTCTTCGCGCTCCCAATAGACGAGCACGCCCGCGATCGCAGCGAGCGCGAAACAGCCAGCGAGGATAAAGGCGCGCAAACGGGAGACGGGGATCACGCGCACAGGCGTATATTTCCCGCCTTCTTCAGCCAAAGAAACGACAGCTTCGCGCGCCGCGTCCGCGCCCGCGTCTTCCCCCGCGATCGTCCCGCCGTCTTGCGACGTTCTTGTTGCGAGGAAAGGCGCTGTCATGATCTCACCGCCAAAGACAACAAACGTTACGTTAAGGCTTACGATACGGCTCTCTTTGGCGCAAGTATTTGCGACGTAATATGATTAACTTAAGCTAGAAAAGCGATTTAAGGATAGGCCCAGCCGTCAGCTCAACTGAATGGTCATTTTGGGCGGGTCCGCGTGGCGACGTCAGGCCTCGACGAGGCCGTTTTCGGCGCGGCTCGCATCGCAGCCGAAGCGCTAACTCAAGCTGGACTTTTGCTGCGCGCTCAGCCTTGGCGTTGCAGAAAGCGCGCGGTTGGAAAGATATGGATCAGCTCGCGCACGACGAACGGGCCCGCCTGCGCGCCGCATTTTCGAACGTGGACATCTGGCGCAAGCAAGCGTGACCTCAGCTTCTAACTTGGGCCTTGCGGGCGCCCATTGGAAGTGAGAAAAAAGCTAAACTAGGCTTCGACGAGGCTGCTTCAGAGAACGCAATGTCGATGCAAATTCATCAGGGCGACGGATTGGCGGAGCGTTTGCCCGGCGCGGCCGCGCGCGGAGAATTTCATCTCGAATATCAGCCCGTCGTAGATCTCGCGAGTGAGAAGACGATCGGCTACGAAGCGCTGCTGCGTTGGCGCCTTGGTGGACGCGACATTCCACCGAATGTCTTCATCCCCCTCGCCGAACGGCTTGGCGCTCTCGGGCCGATCTGGGAATGGATTCTTGAACGCGCCTGCAGCGATCGCCGACAGCTTTCCGCCGGCGACACTTTGTTCCTGAACGCCTCGGCCGTACAGATCCGTCCCGATTTCGCCGAGGACCTGCTCACCCGGCTTGAACGGTTTGGCGCGTCGGCTGAAAACTTCTGCATAGAAATAACTGAAAGTCTGCCGCTCATCGACCGTGCGAACGCGGCGGCGAATTTCCATAAACTGCGCGCGAAAGGTTTGCGCATCGCGCTGGACGATTTCGGAACAGGCTTCTGCGGCCTTGAGCATTTGCGCGATCTGCCCATCGACGTCGTGAAGATTGACGGCGACTTTGTGCATCGCGCGCCCCATGATCCGCGCTCTCTGGCGATCATCGAGGCCATCGCTTCGCTAGGCCGCAAGCTCGGCATGCAGGTCCTCGGCGAAGCCGTGCAGACACAAGCGCAGCGCGCCTGCCTCGAGAACGCCGGCTGCGCGCTTGGGCAAGGCTATTTTTTCGGCGCGCCAGGCGCCATCGAACGCTGGGCGGCCTGAGGCTGAAACAGGCGCGTCAGAACGCCGCCCGAAAGGATCCATGGCCAGCGCCTTAACCCTCGCTCGCGTGACTTACGGAGACTTTGGCTGGTCAGTCGCCGCGCTCGTTGACCTGAACGCGGACGGATTCGTCGATATCATCGCGTCGCGCCTGTACTGGCCGCCAGTCGATCGCGGCCGACCTGTCGAGATTCTTATTGGCGACGGAGCCGGAGGTTTCACGCCCTCCACGAACGCTATTCTCGGGACGACGCCTACCCCGGTGCATCCACGCGAAATCGTTGTGTCGGATTTCAACGCGGACGGCAGACCAGATCTCTTCATCGCCGACCACGGCTATGATGCCAACCCATTTCCCGGCAATGCGAACTGGCTGCTGCTTTCAGAGCCCGGCGGTAAAATGCGCGGCTCCAGCATCGACGCGCCGCCGGATTTCACGCATTCCGCAACCGCGGGCGATTACGACGGCGATGGCGACAATGACATTTTCGTCGGCAATATATGGGGCGCGGGGCGCATCGGTCCCTATTTCCTCAAAAATGACGGCGCTGGCCGATTTACGCGCGCCGCCGATGGTCTGCCCGCTGAAATCGCGGACATTCAAACTCTCTTCACGACATCCGCCTTGGGCGATCTCGACCGCGACGGCGATCTCGACCTGGTGCTGGGCTCCTACACGGCGGAGACCTATCTTCTGAAGAACGACGGCGCGGGCCGCTATGCGGTGTTTCAGAAAATCTCCGGCCCGTTCGGACGCACCAATACGATATCGCTCGACAGCCATATTCTGGACATGAACGGCGACGGCGCCATGGATGTCGTGCTCGTCAGCACGCAGGCGGACCCCTCATACATCGGCTCGGCGACACAATTCTTGCTGCAGGGAAGCGATGGACGATTTACGCCGCAAGCGCCCTTTTCCGCCCGCACGCAGGGCGCATGGGACATATGGGTCAAACCCACTGATCTGGATTTCGATGGCGATCTCGATCTCCTCTATGCGCCGTCATGGCCCGGGCTGGGGCAAGTGTACATGCAGACGCCGAGCGGATTTTCATCCGCTGCTATATCCGATGCATGGGCCAACTACGCTTTTGGCGATGTGGATGCGAACGGAACCACCGATGCGATCGCATTCGACGGCGGCTCGCTGAAAGTCTATCTCAACACGCAACCCGCCCCCATCGTTCGGGCGGAGGACGGCGCGCATTTTTTCGCGACAACAGGCGATGACGCCATCAAAGGCGGGGCGGGAACGGACACGTTCCATGTCCAGGGGCGACGCGCTGATTATCTCGTGGAGAGCGCTGGCGCCTGCATCTCCCTCTCTGGCCCCGCCGATTTCGATTCGCTTTATGGCGTAGAGCGAATCGCGTTTCTGGATGGGACATTGTTGTTCGATTTCCAAAAGCCGGCTGACGCGCTCGTCTATCGCCTCTATCAGGCCGCCTTCGCGCGCACGCCGGATGAAGGGGGATTCATTTTCTGGGCGAACGCCACCCGCACCGCTGGTCTTGGCTCGCTGGATCTGGCGAACGCGTTCCGCGCTGCGGACGAATTCACGGTGCGCTACGGACGCGATCTTCCCGACCAACAATATGTCGCGAAAATCTATGAGAATGCGCTTGGCCGCGCGCCGGATCAGCCGGGACTTGACTATTGGACAGAGCTTTTGCGCAAACAAATCCTGAACCGCGACCAGGTGCTCGTGGAATTTGCAGGCTCTCCGGAAAACATCGGTCTGACCGCGCCAAACATGGCGACAGGCTTCTGGGTGGTCTGAACGCCGCCTCGCGCGCCCCGGCGTCTTGCGAAACGACCGCTCCTGAGAGATGCTGAGGCCAAAGCCGTTCAACAGGCTGACGACAGGGAGGGGCGGATGCGATCCAAACGCCAGTTCATTTCGCGCTGCGTCGCGGCGCTCGCGCCGACCGCATGTTTTCTCACGCCACAGTCTGTGGCGATCGCGCAAGACCTCGGAAATTTTTACGCCGGACGCACGATCTCCCTCGTCATCGGCTCGGCGCCGGGCGGCGGCTATGATTTTTATGGACGACTAGTCGCCCGCCACATATCAAACCACATACCGGGTCGCCCGCACGTAACGCCCTCCAACATGCCCGGCGCTGGCGGCAACACAGCCGTCGCCCATATCTATGCGCTTGCGCCAAAGGACGGCACGGTTATCGCAGCCTCTTCGTCGGGATCATTGCTGGACGCCCTGATCGGCGACCGCTCGCTGGTGCGCTATGAGCCGCTGCGTCTTAACCTCATCGGCAGCGCAAATTCGGAAGTCGCTGTTTGCGTGGTGCGAAAAGACGCTCAGGCGCAGAGCTTTCAGGATGCTTTCTCAAAAGAGCTTGTCATCGGGGCAAGCGGCGGGACGACCCGCGATCTGCCGCTCGCGCTCATCAACATTCTTGGCGCTCGCATAAAGCTCGTCGCCGGTTATGCCGGATCGCGGGACGTCATGCTTGCGATGGAGAAGGGAGAAGTGCAAGGCCTGTGCGGCATCGGCTATCAGGCGACGATCACGCAGCGACCCCATTGGTTCAAACCTGAATCTCCCATGCATGCGCTCGTGCAGGAGACATTGCGTGGAGAACCAGAGCTTGACCGACAAGGCGTGCCAAAAGCGCTCGATTTCGCAAAGACGCCGGAAGATCGCCAGGCGCTCGAACTCGTTTATGCGCAATTACTCTTTACGCGCCCATTCATGATGGCTCCGGAAGCGCCGCGCGAGCGCGTGCAGGCCGTGCGCGCCGCCTTTATGGACGCGCTGCGAGACCCTGCGCTCATTGCGGAAGCCCAAAAGCTGAATCTCTCGGTCGATCCCATGTCAGGCGACGAACTCGAAACACGTCTCAAAGCGCTTTACGCTTTGCCTCAGACCACCATCGAGCGCGTGCGTAAAGCGATACAGACGCAATAAGGCGGCGCTGCGCGCTGGACGACTTCAGCCGCGCTTGTCCGGAAAGGCGAGGCCGACGTCCTCTCCATATTCGAGGCGGTGGAGGTCGCTCACGTAATCCTCAATATTCGCGCCTGTGAAATCGCCTGGTCGCCAGGTGGGATATTTGTGACGCAAGCCGCCATCAACAGGGATATCGATCCCAGTGATCGCGCTTGATTCATCAGAGGCCAGAAAAACAGCGGCCCACGCGATGTCGGAAGCGCGCGGAAAACGGCCCAGCGGAATGTTCTTCAAATAATCGTCGCGCGAGTATTGGGGGCGGCCCTTCACGCGCGTGAATTTTCCTGCCTCGGCTTCCGATTTCATCTTGGTCCATAACTGATGCTCGACCGAACAGGGCGTGATGGTGTTCACACGCACGCCCCATTCGGCGAGCTCCATAGCCGCCGAACGCGCGAAGTTCAGGAGCCCCGCTTTTGCGGTCGCATAGGCGGAGGCTTCGGCCTGCCCGAAATGCGCAGTCGTCGACAGAAGATGGATGATGCTGCCCTGAACGCCGAGATCGATCATTCTGCGCGCAGCGAGTTTGGTGGTGAGAAGTCCGGCGGTTGGAAAGCTCACGATGGCTTCACGCCATGCCGCGACATCCATATCAAGCACGGACGACCAATGCACCTTGCCAGCCATATTCATAACGACATCGATCCGCCCCGTTCTGTCCACGAGACCATCGACGGCCGCCTGCACGTCAGACTCCTGCGTTGCGTCTCCGCAAGCGGGGAACGCGACAAAGCCTCGCGAGCGAATGAAACTGCAGGTCGCCTCCGCGGCCTCCCGATTTGCGTCGCACACCAAAACCTGCGCGCCCTCACGCGCCATGAAGTAAGCCGTCGTGCCGCCGATATTCGGCCCGGCGCCGAAAACGAGGGCGGATTTTCCTGCGAGTCTGCTCATGCAGCCCTCTTATGGTTCACGAACATCCGCACGACACGCCCATCAAGTGACCGCATTTCTTCACTTCACGGATAATTGCGTCCTGATTGGCCATGCGTTCGGCCACCGCGTCAGGATCGGTTGCGGCGGGAATGGGTTTGCGCTGGTAAAGCTCACGCACATAGCCGCTATCGTCGATTTGACGCAGGTAATGAAGGTCCCATAGCTCCATGGGATTCACCTTCTGCGCATCCGCGTCCTCGTGCTTCGCCTCCTCGAACACATTGGCGATCGCCTTCATGCTCGGATAGAGGCAGGGCTCAAGATCGTTTTTGAGCGAGTTGTAAATATAGGCGGCCTGATGGCGATTGAGCTGCCCTTCTTTTGTGTAGCGCCGCATGATGATGTCGATGCTCTTTTGCGGCTCAGTCTTGAAAAAATGGATTCCGTCGATCAGCCCCTTGAGAAGGCGTTCAACAATATCCGGATTTTTTCGCACAAAATCGAGATTGGATGAGATCGTCGTGAACCAAATCATGGGCAAGGGATCTATGTCGATCACCTTGAGGCCGCCGTCCTCTGCATAGAGATGGGAGGGCGCAGTCAGCAACGCCGCATCCACATGCCCGTCACGCACCCAGTGCCAGAGCGGCGAACGTTTCGCCTTGACCTGCTCGGCGCCTTCAAGCTGCGTTGCGGCCTCAATATTCTCAAGCCCCTGAACCTTTCTGACGAGCTCCACTTCATCACGATCCGCGTCGAGCCCGTTCCGCTTGAGGAAAAGCCAGTCGTTCAGGCTTGGATGCGTGCCACGCACCCCCACCTTCTTACCGCGCAGATCAGCGATGCAATTAATGCCGGAATCAGGCCGCACGACCAGTTTCGTGCGAACGACGTTCAGCGTTTGCCCGACATAGACCCAATTGTCGCCACGCGCGCGCTTTCCATAGGTGGAAACATGATTTCCGCCCACGAACTCGATCTCGCCCGCCGCGACGAGCGCATGCGCTTCCTTCTTCGTGACCTGATAATCGTAATTCACATCGAGCCCATGGCG
>Ga0315906_10004443_pt1 | contig 18032 bp, 15 predicted proteins | sample LakEriMetagenome_4_FD_203526 | JGI IMG/M metagenome (GOLD analysis project Ga0315906, IMG submission 203526) | Freshwater fungal communities from buoy surface, Lake Erie, Ohio, United States - Buoy 2 MA122 | ecosystem: Environmental > Aquatic > Freshwater > Lake > Lake biofilm | place: USA... | reverse complement strand
ATTACGCGGTCTCGACCAAACTTCTCGTCTAAGCGCTGAATATGGCTCATGCCATTTAGAAAGGGTAGTAAAACACCTTTACTGCTTGCCCCGCTCAGGGACTCGAGTGCATCGTCAAAATCAAAGGCCTTGGGCGCGAGAATAATCAGGTCATAGTCTGGCTTGAGCTGTTCTCGTGTGACGGACTTAGGCTTAACTGTAAACGATTCTTTAGGGGTTTCGATCGCGAGGCCCTCTGCTTGAATCTTTGTATGACGTGCATCCCGCAGAAGGTAAGTAACATCTGCCCCAGCTTGAATAAGTCGAGCTCCAAAATAACCGCCGACTCCACCCGCACCAAGAATTAATATCTTCATTTCCGTCTCCCTGTTGCTGCGCATCTTATCGTGTTTTGCGGTTAGAGTGAGGGCTGCGAACTTATCCAATTCATTTATACAAATTCTATGCTGGCAGCGGTCTCCAAAATCGTACAGTCTTCACGTATTCCCTTTCAGGTGCGCAGCTTTCGTTACCAGTGGCCGGCTGACCTCTGTGCCTCTTGGGCTTTCGAGATGGAGATCCTCGTCCTGGGCTGGTATGTGCTTGTGGAATCCAATTCTGTGCTCATGCTAGTTGTGTATGGGGCGTTGCAATACAGTGGGTCCTTGATCAGCCCATTTTTTGGAATCGCGGGCGATCGGTTTGGTTATCGAAGCTTGTTTATGCTGACGCGCGGGCTTTATGGCTGCCTAGCACTGTTGATCGCCTTGTTAGGTCTATTTGATTTGTTGTCTCCGGTGTTGGTGATTGTGTTGGCGTCCATTGTGGGTGTTGTTCGTCCCTCGGACATGATGATGCGTTACGCCTTGATTGGTCAGACGCAACCAGCAGATCAAATGACCGCAGCGCTGGGGCTATCGCGCATGACCTCCGATTCGGCGCGCATTGCGGGCGCGCTTGCAGGTGCGAGTGTTTTTGCACAATTTGGCTTGGTTCCCGCGTACGTTGTCATTACTGTTCTCTACATTGTTAGTTTTATTTTTTCGCGAGGTGTGGCGGGCCGGGTTCCCCACGTAGGTCAACCAGTTTCCATGGCTCCCGTGCGTGACTTAAAGGAGGCTTTCGTTTATGCCTGGGGTAAGCCAGAGTTGCTCGGTCCGATCGCCATCGCTTTTTTGATCAACCTTTTGGCTTTTCCATTTTCCTTAGGATTGTTGCCCTACATCGCACGGACAATTTATGAGGTAGATCAGACGGGGCTTGGCTTGTTCAGCGCCAGCTTTTCTGTGGGTGCGTTGGTGGGCTCGCTGGTGCTAGGAACCAATGTGTTTTCACTTGGTACCGCTCGCGCGATGTTTATCTCCACAGTTTGCTGGTTTGGATTGCTGTTAGTTTTTGCGCCACTGACATCGTTTGTTGCTGGCGCAGTGATTTTGCTATGTGCCGGGTTTGCACAAAGCATGTGTATGACTCCCTTGGCTGCGGTGATGCTGCGCTCGACTGACGCGAAGTTCCGTGGTCGAATTATGGGTTTGCGCGTTTTAGCGATTTGGGGCCTACCACTAGGGCTACTGATCTCCGGACCGCTAATTTCTTCAATCGGTTTTGTTGCGACCACTGTGCTCTACACAACGCTCGGTATCCTAGCGACCGTGACGGTGGCTTGGAAGTGGCGTGAGCGCCTCTGGCAAGCCGATGCGCCCGCGAACCGGCACGGTTAATCACTCGATTTATGGACACGGCAGGCGACCGAAGCCCGTCATCGCCTGCTGCACTAACGTTATTTACACACCTTCGACGATACGGATGTCGCGTTCAACCGAGCCGGTACCCAGGGCGCGAATCGCTTCTTGATAGCCGGGGCTGTTATAGGCCGCCAAGGCAGCTTCGACGCTTTCGAACTCAAGCAGCACGGTGCGTTGTTTGACACCAGCCTCTTTGACAGCCGCCGCCTCATTACGGGCCAAGAATTTTCCTCCGGCTGCCGTAAGTGCTGGTCCAGCCAGCTTGGCATAGGCGGCGAGCGCCTCTGGGTTGGAGATGGAGCGATAAGCACTGATCCAATAAGCTTTAGCCACAATGACCTCAAGTTAGAAAAGGTTGAAAAGTTTCGAATCGGTAGGTTAACAAGTCTGGAGAACTTCTTGGAATAAAAGCCGTTGCTCAATTGTTGCAGCGCAGCGTTGCGTCCTCTGATTCGACATCTGCAAAAGAAGATTCTTTATGTTAGGGTTGCTCCTAGGTTCGATACAACGTTCAGAATCAGATGAAAATTTTTTACGGCTGGAAAATGGTGTTTGCTGCAGCATCGCTGCAGTTTATTCAGTCCATGATGCTGCATCAGGCTTTTGGGGCCTATATCGCAGTTCTGATTCAGGAGAAAGGCTGGAGTAAGACCTCGGTGTCTGGCGCCTCCGCGCTAATGTCGATGGAGGCCGCGGTCATCGGCCCGCTCCTTGGATGGTTTCTCGATAAGTTTGGTTCGCGCGGCGTCATCAAGGTTGGTGTAGTGGTGTTTGGGCTCGGCTTTATCTTGCTCAGCCAAATTGACACGCTAATGGGTTTTTATGGTGCCGCCGTGGTGATTGCGATTGGATCATCGATGGCGGGATATTTTCCGCTGAACGTCGGCGTCATTCAGTGGTTTGAAAAAAAACGGGCGCGTGCGTTGTCCACTGTGGGTTTAGGCCTGGCTCTCGGCGGAACCTTGGTTCCAGTTGTCGCATGGAGCATCGAAACCTTCGGATGGCGGGAAACGGCCTTTACCTGCGGTGTCTTTGTGATCTTAGTAGGCTACCCGTTGGCCTGTGTCTTTCGCCGGCGTCCTGAAGACTTTGGAGAAACAGTCGATGGCTTAGGCGTCGCACGTGGAACAGTCGATATGTCGGGTGCAGTAGAGTCAACGCCTGAACCAGAGTTCACAGCACGCCAAGCGCTTCGTACAAAATCATTTTGGCTGTTATCTGCCGGACATGGTGTCGCTTTGATGATTGTGACGGCCGTGAATACGCACGCCATTAATCACATGCGCATCTCGCTCGATTACACCATCGCTCAAGGGGCTTTTTACATCACACTCATGACGGGGTTTCAAGTAATCGGTGTGATGTTGGGCGGCGTGCTTGGTGACAAGTTACAGAAGAATCGCGTGGCGGCCGTGTGCATGATGATGCATATGGTTGGGATGTTAATGTTGACGTATGCCTTCGGTCCAGAGATGCTGGTGTTGTTTGCTGTTTTTCATGGGCTGGCTTGGGGTATCCGAGGTCCGTTTATGCAGGCGATTCGTGCGGACTACTTTGGACGTAAGTCGATCGGAATGATTCTTGGGCTATCAGCACTCATTACGGCTTTTGGTCAAATATCTGGACCGTTGTTAGCGGGCATTATGGGTGATGCAACCGGCAACTATCACCTTGGCTTCACGGTGCTTGCATTGATCTCAGGTGCAGGCACCGCTTTATTCTGGTTTGCCAAACCACCCACTTTGCCCGAACCGACCATTAAGAGTTCATAGGTCTAGCGTGACGTGTGTGAATCATGCTTTTCCCTCGGTTTGTCAGACATTGTGTATGTTTTTAGACAGGAGTCCTGAGTAATTGCTGCTCAGTTTGTTATCCTAGCGGACGCTGCAATTGCTGGGTTATTGCACAACATGCATAGTAATGCTTAGTAATTGACGGTCGTCTGAAACGAAGGGTGAAGTGGGTGTTAAGACTTTGTGCTGCATTTCTCTTGGTTGTGCTCTCCGGCTGCATGACGGTCGGTCCTGATTATGACCAAACGCAAGCTACTGCTGTGCCCAACGCGCCAGGGACCTGGCAACAGGCTCTGCCACACGGTGGTGATCTCGTAGCCTTAAGTAACTGGTGGGCACAATTCAATGACCCCGTGCTACTTGAGTTGATCGACGCTGCGCAACAACAGAGTCAGTCCATGGCGTCGGCGGCGCTCCGTATTGCCCAAGCGCGCGCCGTGCTCGTGACAACGAACGCCGCGGAAGTGCCAAATATCAACGCAGCAGCTGTCGGCACACGCGGCACGTTTCAGTTAGGTGGTCCCATCACTGTCGCGACGACCTCGCAAGCGCAGCTCCAGATGGGCTGGGAGATTGATTTGTTTGGAGGGTTGTCTCGTGCAAGCGAAGCGGCGCGGGCTCGACTCGAAGCACAAGTGGCGAATTGGCATGAAGCTAGGATTTCTGTGTCGGCAGATGTAGCCAATATGTATACCAACTTTCGCGGCTGCGAACAGCTCGTGGCGATCGCGCGGTCTGACGTCAAGTCGCGCATTCAAACGGCTGACCTGACGAAAAAGCTTTCAGAGTCAGGGTTTCAATCTCCGGCAACGGCTGCTTTAGCAAGCGCTAGCGCCTCTGAAGGGCAGAGTCGGGTAGCAGGGCAGACCGCTGATTGCGATATCTTGATTAAAGCACTTGTAGCTGTTACCGGCCTACCGGAAATTGATCTGCGCAAGAAGCTAGCACCACAGGCAGCCAAACTGCCGAGACCCCTCATGCCGGTGGTCAAGCTAATGCCAGCACAAGTTTTGTCGCAACGACCGGATCTTGCGGCAGCTGAGCGCGATGTAGCGGCAGCGAGTGCGGACATCGGTGTACGCGAGGCCGAAAGGTATCCAAGGCTATCCTTATTAGGCAACATCGGTCCCTTAGGTTTTGAGACAAGTGCGGTGTCGATTACTGCAACCTCTTGGTCGATCGGCCCCTCCTTGACCTTACCAATTTTTGACGCGGGCCGACGCGCGGCGAATGTAGATACCGCGATTACAGCTTACGAGGTTGCCGCGAATAACTATCGCACCCAAGCAAGACGTGCGGTGCGCGAAGTCGAAGAGGCGCTCGTCAGACTCGCGAGCCTTGAGGTGCGCGAAAGAGAATCACTGAAAGCCTCTAGGGGCTACCACACCTCGTTGCGTGCAATGCAAGAGCGTTATACGTTTGGCCTGGCAAGCATTCTCGATTTGGAAGAAACAAGAAGACTTTCATTTAATGCCGACAATATTTTGGCGACAGTTCGGCGTGAAAGGGTGAATGCCTTTATTGCGCTCTACCGTGCCGTGGGTGGTGGCTGGACAGCCACGGAGTCGCTCGAGACACTACAAACGGCGAGGTCAAAGCCCGCCGATATACTCAAGACTAAGGTCCAGCCATGAAGTGGATACGATTGATGCAGACGAGTTTGTTTGCAAGCGTGATAGGTTTTCTGTTTTTGCAAGCGGCTCAAGCGGCGCAGCCTGCATCTCCTGCTGTTCGGCCTGCGCTGACTGTCTCTGTGGCGAGCCCAACATGGGTCACCATGCCCATCACGATACGCGCTAACGGCAATATCGCCGCGTGGCAGGAGGCGTCGATTGGAGCGCAGGTTGGTGGATTGCGTGTGGCCGAGGTTCGTGTCAACGTAGGTGACATTGTCAAGCGTGATCAAGTGCTTGCGATGTTCGCGACTGAAACGGTATTGGCGGATCTGGCTGTACAGAAAGCGCAGGAGGCCGAAGCGGTTGCCGCTTTGGCCGAGGCTCAAGCGAATGCTGGTCGAGCCCGTAGCTTAAAAAATTCTGGGGCCTTGTCTGCACAGCAAATCAGTCAGTACTTGACTGCGGAGCAAACTGCAAAGGCGCGACTAGAGGCGGTTCGTGCGCAATTGCAGGTACAGAATTTACGCTTACAGTTTGCGCAAGTGCGTGCGCCTGACGATGGCGTGATTTCAGCGCGTCAAGTTAGTGTCGGCGCAGTTTTGCCGGTTGGGACTGAGTTATTCAAAATGGTAAGGCAACGCAGACTAGAATGGCGTGCAGAGGTCGTGTCAGAGGAGCTAGGTCGGATAAAGGTCGGAATGCCAGTTCGAGTCTATCCCGCGAGTATTGGCAAGGACTCGACACCTTTGTCTGGTCGGGTTCGCGTGATTGGTCCGACTGTCGACATGCAAGCTCGTACCGCAATTGTGTATGTCGATCTCCCTACGACTGAGAACGACACACCCTTGGTGCGTGCTGGCATGTTTGCAACGGGTGAGTTCGAGTTAGGTAACACGCGCGTGCTGACCTTGCCTCAAGAGTCAGTCGTGATGCGCGATGGTTTCACCTATGTATTCAAGGTGCGTCAGGATGCGCGCGTCTCTCAGGTTCGTGTGGAGGTTGGGCGCAGACTAAGTGCGCGGGTGGAGATACTCAAGGGTATCAACGAGACTGATGTCATCGCAGAGTCTGGGGCGGGCTTTCTCAACAACGATGATGTTGTTGCAGTAGAGACAGCCACATCACCTAGTGCACCAAAGTAAAAATAGGCGCATTGATGAATTTTTCTGCCTTTTCGATTCGCCATCCAATACCGGCAATTCTGCTGTTTATTTTGCTATCGATTGCTGGCGTTTTGTCGTTTCGAGCGATTGGGGTTCAGGATTTTCCTGATATTGAACTGCCCATGGTAACGGTCGAAGCTAGCTTGCCCGGCGCTGCGCCCGCGACCCTTGAGACTGATGTTGCGCGCAAGATTGAAAATTCAATTGCGACGTTGCAAGGGATAAAAAACTTATACACCAAAATATTAGAGGGTACGGTAGTCATCATCGTTGAGTTCAATCTCGAGAAGGATGTGATGGAGGCAGTCAACGATGTGCGTGACGCGGTGACGCGAGTGCGTGCGGACTTGCCCGCAGACGTCAAGGAGCCTACTGTTTTACGTACCACTACAGCGGGTCGCCCGCTCATGACTTACGCGTTGACTTCTAGCCGTTTAGACCAAGAAGGCTTGTCATGGTTTATTGACAATACCGTGACGAAAAATTTGTTGGCGGTCAAGGGAGTGGGGCGCGTCAAAAGAATTGGAGGTTTGACTAGAGAGATACGTATCGAGTTGGATCCGCTGAAAATGGCAGCTCTTGGTGTGACTGCTTCGGATATTTCTCGTCGGCTCAAGCTAGTTCAACTGGAATCGCCAGGTGGTCGGGGTGATATTGGTGGCGCCGAGCAGTCCGTTCGAACCATCGCCACGGCAGCGAGTGCAACGGAGCTCGGTGAATTGGATATTCCGCTTTCGGACGGTCGCCGTGTGCGCCTTGGGCAGCTCGCCAAGATCGCAGACACGACTGCTGAGCGGCGGTCCATTGCCTTGGTAAATGGTAAACCGGTGGTTGCTTTTGAGATTATGCGTAGCAAAGGCGCAAACGAGGTGTCGTTAGCCAAAGATGTGCATGAGGCGATCGCCTCGTTGGCGTTACAGAATCGTGATGTTGAATTCTCTGAGCAAATCAATAATGTGACGGTGACAGAGGAAAACTTCGATGGCTCGATGCACCTGCTGTATGAGGGCGCGATCCTCGCTGTTTTGGTTGTTTGGTATTTCTTGCGGGATTGGCGCGCCACAATTGTCTCGGCGGCGGCACTGCCTCTGTCCATTTTGCCGGCTTTTCTTGGAATCTATTTGTTTGGCTTTACGCTGAACATGGTCACGCTTACGTCCTTGGCCTTAGTTGTGGGTATTTTGGTGGATGACGCGATTGTTGAGGTGGAGAATATTGCACGCCATCTTCGTATGGGTAAGTCGCCTTTTCAGGCTGCTCTTGACGCTGCAGATGAAATTGGCATGGCCGTTATTGCAACCACCTTTGCGCTAGTTGCGGTATTTTTACCGACTGCTTTCATGGACGGCGTACCCGGTAAGTTCTTTAAACAATTTGGTTGGACGGCAGTGCTTGCGATTTTGGCATCGCTGCTTGTCGCACGACTATTGACGCCGATGATGGCGGCCTACTTAATGAAGGCGACAAAAGCGAGCACAGAGCCCGAGAAGGACAGCTGGGTGATGCAGCGATACCTGATATCGGTACAGTGGTGTCTACGCAATAGATTCAAAACATTATTGATGGCCACTGTTTTTTTCATAGGCTCCTTGTCTCTCGTACCTTTGCTCCCCAAGGGTTTTGTGCCGCCCGCCGATCGCGGTCAAACGATGGTTAATATTGAGCGCGCGCCTGGCAGTACCTTGGAAGATACTTTACGTGCGGCTGAGCGGGTACGCCTAAAGTTGGAGACATTGCCCGATGTCAAACGTATTTTTAGCTCTGTGGGGGCGGGTGTTTCCGGAGATGCATTTGCACGAGGATCTGCGGCCGAGGTGCGAAAGGCTTCGCTCACCGTGCAGTTGTCGCATCGCTCTGACCGCAAGAAGAATCAACAAGAAATCGAAGCAGATATTCGCGCACTACTGGATCGCGAGCCGGGAGTACGCATTACCGTGGGCCCCCAGGATGTTGGCGTCAAGATGCAAATTGTCTTGCAAAGTGAAGACGCAGTTGCCTTGAGTAAGGCCGCGCAAACTGTTGAGCGGGATTTGCGTACGCTGAATGGTATTGGGTCTGTAAATTCCTCGGCGAGCCTGGTACGACCGGAACTGATTGTGCGACCAAACTTCGCTCGAGCGGCAGATTTAGGCGTGACTGCACAGGGTATCGCCGAGACCCTGCGCGTGGCAACAAGCGGTGACTACGAGATTGGCTTGGCTAAACTGAATTTATCTGAAAGACAGATTCCGATTCGTGTCAAACTTCCGGACGCTGTTCGTGCAGATATTTCTGCGCTTGAGCGATTGACCGTTCCCGGTCGCCTTGGCCCCGTCTTGCTGGGTAATGTTGTAACCTTTTCGATGGACAGCGGTCCCGCTCAAATCGATCGTCTCAACCGCAGTCGTAACGTCGTGCTTGATGTAGAACTAGGCGGGAGACCTTTGGGCGAAGTATTTGCAGACGCGATGGCTTTGCCGAGTTTAATGAATCTTCCGGCTGGCGTTACGCGCGCGGAGCTTGGTGACACCAAGGAAATGCAGTCCTTGTTCGCTAGTTTTGGTCTTGCCATGGCCATTGGCTTGCTTTGTATTTATATGATTCTCGTTTTACTCTTTCATGACTTTCTACAACCGATTACGATCTTGGGTGCTTTGCCACTATCTATTGGCGGTGCCTTTGTTGCGTTATTGATGACAGGGATGAGTTTCTCGATGCCTTCTTTGATCGGTTTGCTCATGCTGATGGGTGTCGTGACTAAAAACTCGATCTTGTTGGTCGAATATGCGATCACCGCGCGACGGCAAGGATTAGAGCGCAATACAGCTTTAATTGATGCGTGCCATAAGCGCGCTAGGCCGATTGTCATGACGACGATTGCGATGACCGCCGGAATGCTTCCTATTGCGTTGGGCTGGGGATCAGATCCTAGTTTTCGCGCACCGATGTCTATCGCGGTGATTGGTGGTTTGATGACATCGACGCTTTTAAGTTTGCTCGTTATCCCTGCATTCTTCACCTATATCGACGATCTCGAAAGCTGGTTCGGGAAAATGCGCCTGCGTTTCCAGAAGCTCTAGCCCCGTCGTAAGGTGAAAAATGAGGGACCTTGTGGTTGAAAATCTGTCCAGGGTTTTCTAAGAGCGCTTAGGTTGTACACCGCGCCGAGTGGAATGTAAGGGACCGCCTCTAGCACTTCGGTTTGTATGTCCCGACTAATCGCTTGGCGTTGTGCGAGTGTTTTGGCGAATATCCAATCCTCTCTAAGTTTCTCCAGTGTTGCGTTAGTAGGCCACCCGAACCATCCTTGTTTGCCAGTTCCACGTATGGCGGGGTTGTTGATTGGATCGAGGTTGGCTGTGCCCACTAAGGCAGTAAATCCGATGTGCCACCCCCCCTCGGAGGGGTTGTTTTGGTTATTGCGACGCTGTAGATAGCTTCCCCAGTTCATCGCGCGCAACTCGGTTTTCAAACCGAGTTGTTTGAATAGATCTTCGGTCACGAGGGCGCATGCGTGATAGGGCGCGGTATCAACCGGATCCAAAATCACAATTGCTTGTCCTGCATAGCCCGCATCTTTGATTAGCTTGCGTGCCCGAGCCAAGTCCCGTTTATTCGTCAGTTTTTCTAAGCCAGCGGAAGACGCCATCGGGGTATTCGGGGCGAACACGCCGCATTTATCATTCCAATATTCAGGGAAGTCTGCGCCATTGGCTGCCATCATGTAATCCGTTTGATTGATGACCGACAAAATGGCTTGACGCATGATTGGGTTATCAAAGGGCGCATGTAGATGATTAAATCTAAGAATGAAAATGGAGGGCAAAGGCGCTTTGATTAATGCAATCTGCTTATTCTTGCGTAGCGTTGGGATGAACTCATTATCGATAATTTCGATACCATCCACTTCGTTATTCTGTAGTGCTGCAACGGCGGTTGCGCGATCTGGAATGACTTGCCAGCGTACCTCGTCGAGGTAGGCAATTTTAGGCCCCGCTGTATTACGAGCCTCTCCGGAAGTGCGCGCGCGATACTCCGCTGACTTTTGGTAAACCACGTGTGAGCCAGACACCCATCTGCTGGGTAGGAATCGGAACGGGCCGCTGCCGACCACTTCTTTAATAGCAATATTATCTGGCGTATTTGCTAGGCGCTCTGGCATGATCGAGGCGGCAGAGGAGGCGAGGGTATAGCTCAATAACGAAAAGGGCCGCCTTAACTTGAACTCGATCGAACGGTCCGATGTTGCGTGGAGTGTCTCCACGCTAGAGAAAAGTGTTTGGCCAAGTAAGTTTCTTGCGCCAAAACGCTTGATACTTGCAACGGCATCTTGCGCACGGACAGGTGATCCATCGTGAAATCTAAGACCATCTCGTAAGTGCAATACCCACCGCAGTCCCTCTTGGTCGATATGCTCGCTCTCTATCATCTGAGGTTGTGGCTGATATCGATCATCGAGTCCATAAAGCGTGTCGAAGACCAACAGGGCATGGGTCGCCGTGATTGCTGCTGTGGTGTAGGTCGGGTCAAGTATTGAAAGGTCGTTAGCAGGTACCCAACGAAATACAGTTTTCGCTGGTTGCGCGAATAAGCTGGTTGGCAAAGTGCTTACGCTGGTCGCAACAGCAGTACGACAAATAAAGGTGCGGCGATCCATGTGTCTTCCTGCGACGGGTTTTAGTGGGTGAGGTTCCAGGCGCCGTTTTGATTGAGTACGCGCCCCTCGTCCTGTAGTTTATCAAGGTGGGCTTGAAGTGATCGCATGGCAACTTTGTGCAGGCGTTGATCTGTATCAGAATAGGCGTGTTTGACCAGCTCTTCGAGCGGTAATGATTGCCCCTGTGTACGCAGAGCTGCTAAGACTTTGCTTTCACGCCCTAAACGATGAATGATGAGTCGTTCGACAACATTGTTAACGTCGCTCAACAGAAAGCCGTGCCCTGGAGCCAGATAGTCAATAGGGTATGCGGTGATGAGCCTGAGCGAGTCGAGGTACTGCGCCATGTTTCCGTCTGGGGGGTTAATCACCACAGTAGATCCTTGCATAACATGGTCCCCCGTAAAGAGGATTTTTTGGCCTTCGTGCAAGAAGCAAACTTGATTCGAGGCATGGCCCGGCGTGTGGATCACGCGCAGGGTTGTTCCCGCAAGCTTTAAAACTTGATTATGTTCGACGATATGGTCTGGTGCAAAGGTTTGATCCTGATTTGGATACGCCGGTGCGGGTCTGCCGTAAATTTGCGCACCAGTTTTTTCTTTGAGGCTCTTGGCTGCAGGCGAGTGATCGATGTGCGTGTGCGTGCATAAAATCCATTTAATTGGACCGTTTGCAGCCTTGATAATATTTTCGATGTGCTCTTCGAGTAGAGGACCCGGATCAATCACGGCAACACCATTCTGAGCGTCACCGATAAGATAGGTGTTGGTACCCGGACCCGTCATCATCCCAGGGTTAGCGGCTGTCACACGTGTAATCGCTTCGCCGAGTGACACTGCTTGGCCTGGTTCGATATACGACTGCGCTGTCCCCTTGTTATTGGGATCAATCTTGCGCACTTCGGTGTAGGCGAAATCGCCAGGAATCAAGATATGTTGCTCCCCGCCCCGTGCAGTCGCCGTGTAGGGAGCAATCAACGTTTTAGGTTTCGGTGTACGTGCGTGCTCTAGAAGTTCTTCCACGACTTTGAATGGACTCAAACTTTCGAGCGTTTTAATTGTGGGGAACATCAGCTCGATAGTACCGGCCCGATTCATTTCAATTGCTTGCTCTGGTCGTACCCATACTTGCCCAACTGTTTCGTGGTTATCTTGCACTGCAGTTTGTCCCTCGGGTGCTTGGGCAACGAAAAATCTGGTGTCGTAACGCTTGGGTCGCCCCGCCTGTGTAATCCAGTGGCTGTAATAGGCGATTCTGTCTGTTGCAGCTCTAAATTGCTCTGCCTTCAAGATGTCGGCAAAGTTGAGTTTGTTCTGCGCCATCTCAAGCCTGAGGTTGGCTAGCCGTTCTGCATCCTCACCCTGCAAGCGCACGAGGTCTTGCTCGTTGCGGTAGCCAAGCAATAAGCCCGACTCCTCAAAACACTCTCTGATTGCTGCGATCCAATAGGCTAGCCCACCTTGTTCAATGCCAAGCATCTGACTCGCGCGCCGATCGTCTAAGTCAACGCAGAGCGAGGCAATGTCTGGATGATGATCGGTCGGGTCTACTGCCCCTCCGGGGAAAACATGCATTCCTGTCGCAAAGTCCACTGCAGTCGTGCGCTGCATCATTAATACTTCGACGCCCTCAGAGCTATTGCGGGCAAGAATAATCGTGGCGGCTGGGCGTGGCTTAACGTGTTGTTGAGTCATTGAGTCTGTTGCTATGTGCTATTTGCTAGGTGCTGACACAACGGCGGTGCCAATCATGGAGTCTCGGGATACGAGTTCTGCGAGCTGCGCTTGGGTCATCCCCTCTGTTCCTGCAGGTCGATTTGGTAGCACCAGGAAGCGTAAGTCTGCCGTGCTGTCGGAGACGCGCACCTCAACCTCTTCAGCTAGCACGGTACCAAACTCTGCCAACACTTTACGTGGCTCCACAACGACACGAGAGCGGTAGTCGAGTGATTTGTACCAGGCAGGTGGAATGCCGAGCAACATGCGTGGATAGCACGAGCAAAGCGTACACACCACGACGTTGTGTACCTTCGGCGTGTTTTCCAGAACAACCAGATCTAAAGGCGTGGTGATATCCAATTCAAAGGACTCATTGATTGCCTTGAGAGGGTCGGCCAAAAGCTTTTTCTTAAACTCTGGTTCTGTCCAAGCCTTTGCGACGATTTTCCCGCCAATTGCCGGAGTCAGACTGTCCTGGTAGTCGATCTGTCTGTGTAGTTCCGCGGCGCTAATGATGCCTTTTTCGTCAAGCAGTTCTCGTATAGCTGTTTGCAAAAGGACTTCGTAGCGATCATACCCGTCATCGTCATCGGGCGCGGGTGGCGAGTGCGGGTGGCTGTGTGGTTTGTCGTGTTCGTGATCGTGATCATGATCGTGATCGTGATGATGTGCGCCGCTCATTTTGTTTCTCCGGCAATCGCTTCGATCCAATGTTCGTAAATATCAGCAACAACGGTATCGTTCTTGCTGCCAGCATAGTTTGGCCAAACATCAACTTGTTTGAATTTAACGCGATACAAAATACGCATGGGTAAACCTGGTTTATGAAACGCGAGTAGGGATGGGTCCCGAAAGAGACCACGGACCTCTGCTATTTCGCCTGGTACGCCGCGCAAGTAGTAAGGGGTGCGACAGTGTGCTTCGGGTGGTTGCTTTCTGATGCGTACCGCGGCGCCAAGAGGGAGTGCGTGTCCAGGGCGAGGAGGGAGTGCGTTCATAGCTTCCCCGTCTTTGCTAGGCGAACTCGAAGTTCAGCGATACGATCATCAATCTCTTTTGCTGTGACAAGCTGCTGCTCGATGATGAGGTCTCGTACGGCCCGAATCCACTTGTCGTAATAAAGCATGCTCTTGTAGTCTTCGGCGGTATTGGATTCAATTGCGCGCCGCATGGCATCGCTGCTGAACACGCCAAGCCTTGGACCGGAGAGTATTTTTTGCAAGGCGTCGACGCGCTTCTCGTGAAGCGTACTGGGGTGCTCGTCCAAACAGACGGGACCAGCGGGTTGGCCGCCAAGATCATTTACTTTTCTTTCCATGATGCTCGCTCGTTGAAATATGCCGATGCCAAGGCTCAGTCAAGGCTAAGGCGTAGCCTGATTCTATTATCTTGCGAGGTAATCTGCCCGAGATTTATGGTGTTGCGTTGCAGCAATGCCGTGGGTTAGCTGAAATATGCAAAAATCGGCGTTGGATCCCCGATTGGAAGAACTGCTGTGAGCGACTATTTCTACGAACCAAGTAAAGGCCACGGCCTGCCGCACAACCCATTCAAAGCAATTGTGGCGCCTCGTCCGATTGGCTGGATTTCAAGCATTGACAAGCAAGGAAGGGTGAACCTAGCCCCTTACAGTTTTTTTAATGCGTTCGCCGAAACTCCCCCTATCATCGGCTTTTGTACGAGCTTTGTTCGCAAAGATAGCGTGAATAATGTCGATGAAACAGGCGAGTTTGTCGCAAACTTTTGTGGCGCAGATCTAGCACAAGAGATGAACATCACATCTGCTTCAGTCGACCCTGGCGTTGATGAAATGAAGTTGGCGGGTCTAGATGCGGAAGCCTCAACGTTGGTCAAGCCCCCACGCATCAAAAATGCGATTGCTGCGTTGGAGTGCAAACTGATAAACACCACCCAATTGACGAACGCCAAGGGTGAATTGATTGATACGTGGCTGACTTTAGGCGAAGTGATTGGCGTACACATCAATCCCGCTTTTCTAAAGAATGGAATTTTTGACACGGCTGCGGCTCGTCCGCTAGGTCGTTGTGGCTATCAAGGTGATTACGTCGAAGTCAATACGCTGTTTGAAATGATTCGACCCAAAGAGTACAAGCCAGCTAAGTAATCGCTCGGTAAGTCGTGTAGCAGCCGAGTACGAGCAGTGTCAAAAAAAAGTATTTACGAAATTGGTCTTGGGCAATGCGTTGACGCAAAGCCTGACCTATAAACATGCCTATGAAGGCTGGAATCAACGCCAGCAGAGAGGTGGTAGCAATCGCTACGCGAAACTCCCCCGTGACGAGCAAGCCGATCGCGAGTGCGCAAGACGATATAGTGAAAGATAAGCCCAGTGCCTGAATCAAATCATCTTTTTTGAGGCCCAACGAGGTGAAGTAAGGCGCAACAGGGAGGGCTGAAATGCCGGTGGCACCCATTAAGACGCCGGTGATGACCCCCGTGACCGGTGAGAGCCAACGTTCGGTGTGTGGAGCAATATTGACTTTGGCAGAACTCAGGCCATAGAGACCATAGCAGACAAGGACCGCTCCTAGTACGGCTGTGACGATGTCGGTATTACCAAAGACGATGAAGCTCACGCCAAACGGTGTTCCTATGCAAATTCCAAAAAGCAACGTACCAAAACGTTTGAGTAACCCCCGAAAGTTTGGTCCCGCGATTAATTGCCAGACGTTTGTAATCAGGGATGGAAGTACAAGCATTGCTGCCGCTTCAACGGGTGCAATCACAAGCCCGAGGAGCCCGATGGCAATGGTAGGTAGTCCCATGCCGATCACGCCTTTTACCAGGCCCGCCAAAATGAAAATGGCAGTGACTAAAATAATAGCGGTTACTGATATCGATTCGGTCATAGGGCTTTAAACTTCATAAAGTCGAGCCAATAGATTAATCCACAATTAAGGTGTTTCTTTGCAATTGTCCTCACTGCCGCCAATCATTGAGTCTCCGGGTGCCTGGATAGGTCCACGCGTGTCTGCGGACGACGCATGGATATATCGATTGGATGATCAAGAGTTACGGGAACTCGAACGCGCAGCTCAGCAATACTTGGAAAGAAGTGATGACATCAGCAGGATTCGGCGCCAAGACTTTGTGCTGCCCACACTGGGTAAGCGGTTGCGTGGCATACACGAGGCGCTGATCCACGGTTCCGGTTTTGCCTTGCTTCGCGCTTTACCAGTATCAACTTGGTCTAGGTCGGTGACTGCTGCGGTATTTTTTGGAATTGGTCAGCATCTAGGTTTCGCGCGTCCGCAGAATGCTCGGGGCCATGTGCTTGGTCACGTCATTGATATGGGGCTGCAGGCTGATGACCCGAACGTTAGGATTTATCAGACCCATGCCCGACAAACGTTTCACACGGATTCAAGTGATATCGTCGGCCTTGTTTGTTTGCAGCAAGCGCGTAGCGGCGGTGACTCTGCCTTGGTGTCATCGAATACGATTTACAACGAGATGCGTCGTGACTATCCCGAACTGCTTGCAGCGTTATTTGATCCGCTTGCGACCGATCGACGCGGTGAAGTTGCCGCCGGACAAAAACCTTTTTTTGAAATCCCAGTGTTTACCTGGCATGCAGGGCTGATGTCGACGATTTATCAACGGCAATACATTGATTCCGCGCAAAGATTTGATGATGCCATGCGCTTGACGCCGCTGCATGTCGAGGCGCTCGATTGTTTTGATGCCTTGGCCAATGACGCGCGACTTAATTTTTTAATGCGGCTGGAAGCGGGTGATATGCAGTTTGTGCACAATCACACGCTTTTACATGATCGAACCGCCTTCGAGGACTGGGCGGAACCCAAGCGTAAACGACACCTATTAAGGCTTTGGTTGTCATCGCCCGAGGCGCGTCCGTTACCCGAGGTCTGGGCACAGCGGTATGGGACGGTAGAGCCGGGCTTGAGAGGTGGAGTCACCATACCGGAGGCGGCCTGGAATGCGCCGCTCGATCCGGTTTGATCGTAACGTGTTTGCAGCTTAGTCAGCGTAGCCCGGGAGTTCGCGATCTAACACTCGCATCATCGCTTCAAAGTAAAGATTGTCGCGTGTGGCGCGGTCATGCCGGTCATCGGGTGCTGGCCGTTTGACTGCCGCAATGACGTCCTCCGATAAAATCTTGATAGGCTTGCCAGTGCTCATCGCGAGTACTTGTGCACGGCAAATACGCTCGAGTTTATAGAGGCGTTTGTATGCCTGCGCCACCGTGTCGCCCACCACAAGCACGCCATGATTTTTCATAAACAACACTTTTTTGTCGCCAATCGCGGCAGCTAATCGTTCGCCCTCATCGAGATAGTCAGCGGTGCCTGTGTAAGTGTCGTCGTAGGCGATGATGCCATGATAGAACGCAGCGGTTTGGCTTGCGGCTAGAAGGCGGTTGTCTTCCAACATGTTGAGGGTTACGGCCCAGTTTTGGTGGGTATGCAATACAACGTTGGCGCCGGTGATACGGTGAATAGGAGCGTGGATGCATTGTGCTGACAGTTCAACGACTCCTTCTCCCTCAAGCGTTTCGCCTTTTTCGTTGAAGACCATCATGTCACTGGCGCGAGCCTCTGACCAATGTCGTCCAAAGGGGAGAATCAAGAAACGATCCTTGTGTCCGGGCACCGTCATCGTGAAGTGGTTGTCGATGCCTTCGTGTAAATCGTCTAAGACGGCCAGTCGATTTGCTGCAGCGAGATGTATTTTGGCTTGCCGGACGGCATCAAGATGTTGCTTCGTGTTCAGGTTGTGCACGGACATGATGTATCCCTATTTTATTGTTGGAAAGAAAAGATTGAGTGATTAAGCGCCTTGGCGCTCGCGAGTGATGTCTGGCAAGAACCATGCGACGATGCCAAGCGCTGGCAGGTAGGAACAAATTTGGTAAACCGTAGAAATGCCGTACGCGTCCGCTAAGCCTCCCATGATTGCCGCTCCGAGGCCGCCCAAGCCGAACGCAAAACCAAAGAACATACCTGAGACGAAGCCGACTCGGCCGGGAAGAACCTCGTGCGCATAAACCAAAATTGCTGGAAAGGCAGAGGCTGTTAGTAATCCGATGATGATGGTTAAGACACCCGTCCAAAACAGGTCTGCATAGGGCATCGCCATCGTGAAAGGTAGCACACCCAGAATTGAAATCCAGATCATGGGTCGGCGGCCAATGCGGTCCGTGAGCGCTCCTCCTAGCAGGGTGCCAACGGCAATCGCCGCCATAAAAATAAAGAGCTGTACCTGCGCGGCCTGCACCGGCAGATCAAAGCGTTCGATTAAGTAAAAGGTAAAGAAGGACGTCAGGCTAGAGCTGTATACATTTTTTGAAAACAACAACACCATCAAGATCGTGATGAGAAACAGCACTCTGCCACGCGA
>Ga0315906_10004438_pt1 | contig 18038 bp, 16 predicted proteins | sample LakEriMetagenome_4_FD_203526 | JGI IMG/M metagenome (GOLD analysis project Ga0315906, IMG submission 203526) | Freshwater fungal communities from buoy surface, Lake Erie, Ohio, United States - Buoy 2 MA122 | ecosystem: Environmental > Aquatic > Freshwater > Lake > Lake biofilm | place: USA... | reverse complement strand
GCGTGACGTGCCAGTCCGGCAGGTCGACCGATTGCTTGTGCCCGTAGTAGTAGTCGTCTTCCGCTGTCAGCAGGTCGAGCTTGCCCGATGCGAGCAGGCCGCCTTTCGCGGAGAGGCCTGCTGCGATCTCGTCCTGGGTGAGAGGCGCAGGGCCGTTGGCGCCGAGGCGTATTTGTTTGCCGTCGCGCGCGGTCGCGATGAGGTAGGGCTGCCCCATGAAGGGCGCGGTCCGCAGGACGACGGCCTCTGCGAGCGCCGGGTCTGCCCTGGCGCGATCGATGATCGTGCGTGCGTCGCCCCAGGTCATGTCGCTGGCGATGGCGCTACGCTCGATCGCGGGCTTGCTTGTCAGGAGGCCCCACGGCGCCATGGTTAGAAGGCCGGAGAAGGTCCAGGTGAGGACGAGGATGCCGGCGAATGTGCCGAGCACGTGGTGCCACATCCAGATCGGGCGGTTGCGGTAGGGCCACCATGCGCCGGATTTTCCGCGCAGGCGGATGAAGCCGATCACCATGCCGGTGACGACGAGGAAGCAGCCGATGGCGGACGACCAGATCACCACCTCGTTCCAAAGCGGCGCGTTCTCGCGGAGGATGGTGGGGTAGAGCCAGTGCGGGATGGCGCCGAGCCAGTTCCAGAAACGCTCATGCGCGTTGACGTCCTGCACCACCTCGCCCGTTTTGCCGTTGATGTAGATCCAGCTGCCGGCCGGGTCGTCGAAGGCGACCCGCCAGAGCGGCTGCCAGCGGCGGGCGCCCTGCACGGACCATTGGTCGATGCGGATGGTTTCGACTGTGGCGACGCCGCCGGTGATGGTGTGGCCGGCGGCCCAGGTGGCGGCGATGGCGCGGATGCCGGACTCGGGCACGGGCGGGAGTTCATCGCCTGTGGTGAGCGCGAAGGTCTCCGGGCCATCCGCGCCGGTCATGCGCAGGACCGGTTCGCCGCCCAGCATCTCGATCCGCGCATTGCCCAGCGGCGTGTCGTCGGTGATTGGAAGCGTTGTGCAGCAAGCTGACAGGTCGAGGGTTTCGAGGCCGGCCTGCCGTTCCTCCGCCGCGGTGGCGGGGTAGGGCTGGTACATCATCACGAAGCCCGAGAGGCACCAGACCGTCATCAGCACGCCCAGCACGACGCCGACATATCGGTGCGTGATGATGAGCGACTTCAGGATCATCGAAGGCGTTCCCTTTTGCCGCCTCCGGCGGGAGGTCCGGAGGCGGCCGGTCGTAGTCTAGAACGCGTAGCTGTAGGATACACGCAGCGTTTGCGGCACGCCGCGGAAGCCGAAGACGAAGGCGGGCGTGGTGTCATTGCCCGCGCTCGGCGCAGAGCGGCCGACGCTGGTGCGGTATTCCTCGTCAAGGGCGTTTTCGAGGCGCGCCGTCAGCTTGTGCTTCTGGTCGGCGTCGATAAAAACATGAGCCGCGACGTCGATGACCATGTAGTCGCCGTAGTCAACGACCCCGACGCCGCCTGCGAGCGAGGCGCTGCGAAGTTCGCCGACCCAGAGGGCAGACAGGTCAGCTCCCCACTGTCCGCCATCGTACGAGCCGCCGAGCTTGGCGAGGGTGCGGGGTATGCGGGCCAGCTGGGCGCCGCCGTCGACATTCGACTCGTTGTCAGTGTAGCTGGCGACAGCCGTGAAGCCGTTCTTGAAATCCGCCGCACCAGAGAGTTCCAAGCCGCGCACCTCAACCGTGCCGGGCAGGTTGCGGTAGAAGCCTTCGGTGAAGAAGGAAGGATCGAGCGACGGGTAGAGCGTGGCGCAATCGGTGGCAGGGTTCGTGTCGTCGCAATCCTCGAACTGGATGCGGTTGTCGATGTCGCGCGTGAACCAGGTCGCCTGCCATGACAATGCTGGGCCGACGTCGATCTCGCCACCGAAGCCGATGTTGAGGTTCTCCGCTTCTTCGGCTTCGAGATTTGGATTACCGAGCGTGGAGAAGGGGTCGATGGCGTAGAGCTGTTCCGCTGTCGGAAGCAGGAAGCTCGTGCCGATATTGCCTTGCGCATAGAGCCATGGCGTGAAGTCGTAGCGGGCGGAGGCGTTCCAGACGGTGAGGCTGGAGCCTGTGCCCTCGCTGTGACGCGCGCCGATCGCGAACGATCCGTTCTTGATGAAGTCGTCCGTCGAGCGGAGTTGGCCGTAGACGGCGTGAACGTCTTCTTCCTGCTCCGCAATCAGGAGGACGTCGTCCTTGCCGGAGTATTGCTGGAAGTCGTAGCCGATCAGGTATTCGAACGGGCCGCCGGGGGTGAACTTGGCGAGGGCGTTGATGCCCTTGTCCTCGAAGCCCCAGAAGGTGTTGAGGTCGGTCGTCACCTGGCCGGCGATGCCGGGGCCGGCGCCGCCACTGGCCAGCTGGTTGCGGATCGTCGTGTAGGTCGAATCCCAGTCGTGCCAGTAGCCCTTCACCAGGACCTGCGCCCAATCGGCCGCTTTGATATCGACGCCGATGCTGGCGATGTCTTCGTCGCGCTCGTTGACCGAGTAGGCGATCAGGCGCGGGTTTGTGTTGTCGACGGCGGCGTCGGTGTGCTGGTAGCGCGCGTCGACGGCGATGCGGTCGCCGAGTTCGAAGCGGTACTTGCCGCCATAGTTCAGCACATCGTAGCTGCGGTTGCGGTCGGTCGTGCTCGGGGCGAAGGCGTCGTAGGTCTCGAAGCCGTCGCCCTTGTCGTGCGAGGCGAACAGCACGTAGTTGCCCGGCCCGGCCCGCCCGCGGACATATCCGTCGATGTGGCGGCCGTCATTCGTGTCGGCGCCGACATTCACGAGGCCATTGAAGTCATCGGTGTAGCCGCGAGTGACCAAGTTGACGACGCCCGCCGCGGACTGGGTTCCGTAGTATAGCCCCTGACCGCCCTTCAGCACCTCGATCCGCTCGATCATGGAGGCGGGGAGGGTGTCGCTCATCGTGGTGGCGTAGAGGCGGTTGTTGATCCGGACGCCATCGACCAGCAGGAGCATGTCCTGCGTGCGCGAGCCCTGCAGCGAGATGTCCATGTAGCTGAACGGCCCGCCTCGGGTTGCGACGAACAGGCCGGGGACCTTCATCTGGAGCGCCTGCTGGGCGTCCACATAGACGTTGTTCCGGATCTCCTCTGAGGTGACGACTTCGAGGTCCGAGCCGTATCTCTCGAGTTCCTGGGGCAGGGTCTCCTCGATGGTGACGCCGACGATCACGACGCGGTCGCCGTTCTCGCTGGGGCCCTGCGCGAGGGCGCCAGGGGCGCCGACGACAAGCGCCAGAAGGCTCGCTCCGCAAATCAGGCTGGCGCGATTGCAGGTGACCTTGAGCACTATGGATTCCCTCCCTTCACGTCACCGCGGTCGATGCCGCGGCGTTATTGGGAAGGTTGATAGGAAAAGCGAATGACGTCAGGGAGTTAATTACCGTTACAGCTGACGTTACAGCACGTAGCAAGGCATTCTCTGCGAGGTAACACCCGGCCAGCTCGGCTTCAGTTGGGTCGGCGCTCGTCGTAGGGGCTGTCGAGGGCGAACAGGGGAATCGTCGCCTCGATGCTCGCGCCCGTTTCGTCCTCGAACCGGTAGGCGCCCTGCATCATGCCGGAGGGGGTGGTTAGGGGGCAGCCGGACGAATACTCGAAGCGTGCGCCTGGGCGCAGGACAGGTTGCTTGCCGATGACGCCGGCCCCGTCGACATGCTGGATCCGCCCGTCGCCGTCGGTGATGCGCCAATGGCGGGTCATCAGCTGCAGGGTGTGGGCGCCGCGGTTCTCGATCTCGATGTGGTAGGCCCACAGGAAGCGGTCGTCCTCGGGCGAGCTTTGCTCGTCGACGAAGACAGGCCGCACCCTGATGCAGACCCCGTTCGTTTCGGCTTCGTAGGGATAGGCGTTCATCTGGCACCCCCCTCAGGGCTGGCAAGCTGCAAGCTAACGGAAATAGGGCGCAGACCTCAAGGGTCTGCGCCCTATTCGATTTGTAAGGCTACCGTGATCAGGCGGCGGGCTTCTGGATGAAGTCGCCTTCGATCTGCACCTTCACGTCGTCGCCGACGATCGAGGGCAGGAGGTAGTCGAGGCCGAATTCCGACCGCTTGAACGAACCGACGGCCGAGAAGCCGATGGCCGGAACCTTGGCGAACATGTGCGCGTCTGTTTCGCCCGCGAAGGTGACATCCAGCGTGACCGGCTTGGTTACGCCCTTGAGCGTGAGATTGCCGGTGACTTTGGCTGTGCGCTCGCCAGAGGGCTCGACCGAGGTCGATACGAAGGTGATCGTCGGGTGCGCGCCGGCGTCAAGGAAGTTGGTCGAGTTTGCCAGGTCATCTTCCCACGACTTGAACTTCGAGCCCGGATGGCCGGCTGCATAGTCGCCCGGATAGCCGGCCACGATGTCGGCGGCCTTGATGGTCGCCGTGACTTTCGAGGCTGCGATATTGGCGGGGTCAAACGTGACGGTGGCGTCGAAGGTCTTGAACTTCAGATTGTAGCCCGACAGGCCGAGGTGCTGCAGGCTGAAGTTCACGCTGGAATGGTTGGGGTCGGAGACATAATCGCCCGCCGGGGCTGTGATGGTGATCGGCGCCGGCGCGGCTGCGGGCGCCTCGGCCACGGGAGCTGCCGCGGTTTGAGCGGCCGGGCTGCAGGCGGCGGCGAGGGCGGCAAGGCCGACGCCGGCGGCGAGAATGAACTTCTTCATGATGAACTAGTCCCTTCGAATGACAGACGCGTCCCCTGCCGCGAGGCTCGCGGCGTTTGCGTTCGGATCGACATATGGGCGCTTTTGTTGCGTTTGCAACAATAGCCTTTGTGAAACCGCCTAAACGGTTGGCTCAGGCCTGCTTATCGACCGGCTAGCGCCTGTTCGACGTCTTCGGCGATGTCTTCGGGATCTTCGAGCCCGACCGACAGGCGCACCCAGGTGTCGTCCAGCCCGATCGCCGCGCGCTCCTCTGCAGTGAGCGTGCGGTGGGTGGTGGTGGCCGGGTGGGTGATCAGCGATTTCGCATCTCCGAGATTGTTGGAGATGTCGACGAGGCCGAGCCGGTTGAGCATCGCGAAGGCCGCCTCGCCGCCGCCTTCCAGCGAGAAGGCGAGCATGGAGCCGCCGCCGTCCGGCATCTGCGCGGCGTGGGTGTTGTGGTGCGGGTGATCGCTCCGGCCGGGATAGCGCACGGCCTTGATCTTCGGGTTGGTCGCGAGACGATCCGCGATCGTGCGGGCGTTGTCGCTCATGCGGCGCACGCGGAGGTCCATCGTCTCGAGGCCTTTGAGCACGACCCACGCATTGAACGGGGACATGGAGGGGCCGGTGTGGCGATAGTATTGCTGGAGTTCGTCAACGATCTTCTTGGTCTTGCCGAGGATGGCGCCGCCCAGCGTGCGGCCCTGTCCGTCCATGTGCTTGGTGGTGGAGTACACGACCCAGTCGGCGCCGAGCTCGATCGGGCGTTGCAGGATGGGCGAGGCGAAGATGTTGTCGACGATCAGCTCGCCGCCGGCATTGTGGACGAGGTCGGCCACGGCGCGGATGTCCACCGCATCAAGGAGCGGGTTGGACGGCGTCTCGATGATGGAGAAGCGACACGGCTTGCGCGTGGCCTCTTCCCACTGGCGAAGGTCCGAGCCGTCGAGCCAGGTCACCTCGACGCCCATTTTCGGCATCAGGTTCTTCAGGATCCAGACGCACGACGAGAACAGCTGGCGCGGCGCGACGATGCGGTCGCCGGGCTTGATCGGGGCGACCAGCATGGTGTGGATGGCGGCCATGCCGCTGGCGGTGGCGCGGCAATCCTCGGCGCCTTCGATTTGCGCGAGGCGTTCCTCGAACATGCGGACGGTGGGGTTGGCGTACCGGCTGTAGATGTAGCCGGGCTTCTCGCCGGCCATGCGGGCGGATTGCTCCTCGGGGCTGTCATAGACGAAGCCCGAATTGAGGAAGAGCGCTTCCGAGGTCTCGCCATGCTGGGACCGGGTGAGCCCGCCGCGCACCATCATGGTCTGCGGACGCCATTTGCCGGAATTGCCCTTTTTCGGATGCTCGGTCATGGCGGCTGCCTTTTGATGCGTGGGAACGCCGTTTAGGACAAAGGCGGCGGAGGCGCCAGATAGGCCGGCTACAAGGTGGCTGATGCGCCATTGAGCCAAACGACAAGCCCGACCATAAACAGGCATGACTGACCAAGCCCCCGCAGGAAACATGGAACAGCCCACCGCACGCCGCCGCGTCCTCATGCTTGGGGCCACGGGCGCGATCGGCATGGCGACAGTGCGGGCGCTGGTGGCGGCGGGGCATGAGATGGTGTGCCTGGTGCGCCCGGGGCGCGAGCGCAGCCCAGACATGTTCGCCGGGGCGGAGACGCGGTTTGGCGATGCGATCGATGCGGACGTGCTGGCCCGGGTAGGGCTTCGCGGCGAGCGATTTGATGCGGTCGTCTCATGCATGGCGTCGCGGACGGGCGCGCCGAAGGATGCGTGGGCGGTTGATCATCTGGCGCATTCCCATGCGCTGAAGGCAGCGAAGGCTGCAGGCGTCACGAAGTTCGTGCTGCTGTCGGCGATCTGTGTGCAGAAGCCGCAGCTGGAATTCCAGAAGGCCAAGCTGGCCTTCGAGCAGGAGCTGATCGCGTCGGGTCTAGACTATTCGATCGTGCGGGCGACGGCTTTTTTCAAGTCGCTGTCGGGGCAGATCGCGCGTGTGCAGCGTGGCAAACCGTTCCTGATGTTTGGCGATGGCAAGCTGACGGCGTGCAAGCCGATCAGCGACGATGATCTTGGGCGCTATCTTGCCGACTGCGTGAGCGATCCGGCGCGGAGCAATCGCGTGCTCCCCATCGGCGGGCCGGGGCCGGCGATCACGCCGCGCGAGCAGGGCGAGAAGCTGTTTGCGCTGCTGGGCCGTGAGCCGCGTTTCTCGCGCGCGCCGGTGGCGATGCTGGATGCGATCATCGCGGCGCTGTCGGCTGCGGGCAGGGTGGTTCCTGCGATGCGCGACAAGGCGGAGCTGGCGCGGATCGGGCGGTACTATGCGACAGAGTCGATGCTGGTCTGGGACGACAAGGCCGGCCGCTACGACGCGGACGCAACGCCGTCGACCGGCGCCGACACGTTGTTCGATCACTACGCACGCGTCATCGCGGGCGAAGCGTCCATCGAGCGCGGCGCGCACAGCGTGTTCTCGTGAGCCGCATGAAACGCGTGTTGCTGATCATCCTCGGCCTGGTTGTCGTCGCTCTCGTCGGCGCCGCGATCTGGCTGTGGACGCCGGATCGGTCGCGCGCGGACCTGGAGGCGCTTTATCTGCGCAGCCCGGCAGACATGACCGGGATTGCCGGCGTGCAGCTTCATGTGCGCGATGAGGGGCCGCGCGATGCGCCAGCCCTTGTGATGCTGCATGGGTTCGGGTCGAGCCTTCATACGTGGGAGGCGTGGGCGCAGGCGCTTGCGGGAGAATACCGCATCATCCGGCTGGATCTGCCGGGCGCGGGCCTGTCGCCGCCGGACCCGACGAATGACTACACCGATGCGCGCAGCATCGCGTTGATCGTGGCGCTGATGGACCAGCGCGGCGTTGCGCGGGCCACGCTGATCGGCAATTCGCTGGGTGGCCGCATCGCGTGGACGTTCGCGGCCAAGCACCCGGAGCGGACGGACAAGCTTGTGCTGATCTCGCCGGATGGCTTTGCGAGTCCGGGGTTCGAATACGGCAAGGCGCCTGATGTGCCGATGGCGTTGCAGGCGATGCAGGCGATGCAGTATGTGCTGCCGAAGGCGCTTCTGGAGATGAACCTGGAGCCGAGCTATGGCGATCCTTCGGTGCTCACGCCCGCGACGGTGGATCGCTATCACGACCTGATGCTGGCGCCAGGCGCCCGCAAGGCGTTGCTGGGGCGGATGGAGCAGACTGTGCTTGTCGAGCCTGAGCCGCTGCTGCGGAGCATCAATGCGCCCGTGCTCCTGCTGTGGGGCGAGAAGGATGCGCTGATCCCGTTCAGCAATGCAGCGGACTACACGAGGAACCTGTCGGACAGCCGGCTGGTGTCGTTTCCGGCGCTTGGCCATGTGCCGCATGAAGAAGCGCCGGCGGAGTCGCTGGCGCCATTGCGTGCGTTTCTGGCGGAGCGGTCCTAGACGATCATCGCCCTGAGCGCGTATGCGACCGCCGCGACCGCGGCGAGGCCGCCGACCCAGAGTGCGGCGAACCAGAGCAGGCTCTTGCCGAGGGGGCGCTTCGGGTCGCCGGGTTCGGGCGGGCCTTCAATGGTAGGCGGCTTCATCGGTCACCTTGGCGCGGAAGAGCCAGTAGACGTAGGCCGTATAGCCGAGGATCACCGGCAGCATCGGGATCGCCCCCCATAGCATGAGCGCCAGCGCGTTGTCGGCGGCAGCGGCTTCGGCTGGCGTCATCTGGAACGGCACAATGTAGGGCCAAAGGCTTACGGCGAGGCCGACATAGCCGACGAGGAAAAGCGCGACGCTGTAGAGATAAGGCTGGGAGTGGCGGCGGAGGTCGGCGTCACGCCAGAGCAGGAAGATCAGGGCGCCGGCGACGATGGGGAGCGGCGCGAGGGTGGCGAAGGTCGGCCAGTCGATGCTGGTCATGGTGACGCCCCAGCGCTCGGTGACGCGGGGATCGACGCTCAGGGTCGCGAGGCTGACGCCGGCCATGCCGAGTGCGGAAAGGACGGCGAGGCGCTTAACCCAGTGGCGGGCGCGCTCGAACAGTTCGCCCTCTGTCTTGAAGACCAGCCATGCGGCGCCGAGAAGCGCGTAGCCAATCACCAGTGAAGCCGCAACAAGGAGCGAGAAGGGGGTCAGCCAGTCGAGCGGGCCACCGACGAAGCCCCCGTCGACGACATTGACGCCCTGGATGAAGCCGCCGAGCACGAGACCCTGTGAGGCTGCTGCCGCCATCGAGCCGCCCGAGAAGGCGATGGTCCACCATTTCTTGCCGGTCTTGCGGCCATGATGGCGGAACTCGAACGCCACACCGCGGAAGATGAGCGCCAGCAGCATCAGTGTGATCGGCATGTAGAGGGCGGGCATGAGAGCGGCGTAGGCTTTCGGGAAGGCCGCAAAGAGTCCGCCGCCCCCCAGGACCAGCCATGTCTCGTTGCCGTCCCACACGGGGGCGATGGCGGCCTGCATGTGGTCGCGTTCGCGCGGGTCCTTGGCGAAGGGGAAGAGGATGCCGACGCCGAGATCGAAGCCGTCGAGGGCGACATAGAGGAAGACAGCGACCGCGATGAGGACCGCCCAGATCATGGAGAGTTCGATGCCGAACATGGGCGTCAGGCTCCCTTCTCTGCTGCGCTCGCGACGCCGGTCGCCAGCGGCGATCCGGGTGGTTCGCTGGTCTCTTCCGGCGTGGGCTCGTGCGTTTCAGGGCCCTCGGCCATGAGGCGCAGGATGTAGAGCGCGCCGGCCGAGAAGACGATGGCATAGACGATCATGAAGAAGAGCAGGGAGGTCGCAACCGTTCCTGCCGCGACAGGCGACACGGCGTCAGCGGTTCGGAGGACTCCATAGACGACGTAGGGCTGGCGGCCGACTTCAGCGGATATCCAGCCTGCGAGGACAGCGATGAAGCCGGACGGTGCGGCGAGGACAAGGGCGCGGTGATAGAGGCTGGCGCGGTCGATGCGTTTCAGCGCCCAGACTGCTACGCCCCAGACGCCGAGCGCCACCATGGCGAGGCCCATCCCGACCATGATGCGGAAGGCCCAGAAAGTGATCCACACCGGCGGGCGGTCTTCCTTCGGAAAGGCCTTCAGGCCCTGCAATTCGGCGTTGGCGTCGCCGGCGACGAACCATGAGCCCATGCCGGGGATGCCGATCGCGGCGTGGGTGGTTTCCGCCTGCTCGTCGGGCCAGCCGAACAACAGCGTCGGCTGCTGCGTGCGAGTTTCCCACCAACCCTCCATCGCGGCGACCTTGGCTGGCTGGTATTCGTGGGCGACCTTGCCGCTCTCGTGGCCGGCCACAATCTGGAGCGGCGCGACGATCGCCATCATCAGCACGCCCATACGCAGCGCCGTTCCGCCTTCGGCGACAGCCTTCTTCGTCAGCAGCGTGAAGGCCGAGGCGCCGGCGACGACCATTGCGGTGGTGAGGTAGGCGGCGAGGACCATGTGCGCGAAGCGCGCCGGCAGGGAGGGGTTGAAGATCACCTGCACGAAATCTGTCGCGACCATCGTGCCGTCGTCGGCGAAGGCAAAGCCCTGCGGTGTCTGCATCCAGGAATTGGCGGCGAGGATCCAGAAGGCGCTCATCAGCGTGCCGATGGCGACCATGCAGGTGGCGAAGAAGTGCAGCCTCGGGCCGACGCGCTTCCAGCCGAACAGCATGATGCCGAGGAAGGACGCCTCGAGGAAGAATGCGGTGAGAACTTCATAGGCGAACAGTGGCCCGATGACGCTGCCGACCTGCGCCGAGAAAACGCTCCAGTTTGTGCCGAGCTGGTAGCTCATCACCACCCCCGACACGACGCCCATGCCGAAGGAGAGGGCGAAGATCTTGACCCAGAAGAGATAGAGGTTGCGGTAGACGGGGTTCTTCGTCTTCAGCCAGAGGCCTTCGAGCACGGCGAGGAAGGAGGCGAGGCCGATGGTGAAGGCCGGGAAGATTATGTGGAAGCCGATGGTGAAGGCGAACTGCAGGCGCGAGAGCAGCAGGGCGTCGAATTCCACCGTCGAGCCTCCCAACCTGAAAGACCGATCGCTGGGTCGTTCGTCTCAGCAGCATCAGGCGCGAACGCTGTCAGGCCCCGTCCGACCCAAGCGCGTTCCTAACACATGGAGTTGGCGCATACTGTCCGGAAGGTGACAATTGGTTCGCGATATGCGGCATTTTCGTCGGGTTTTCCATGGGTTGCGCGCGTGTTTGCGTTGCGCGGCCGATAACCGACATGCTGTTATGGCGGGACAGGAGGCAGTCCGTGATTCTGATCGGCCAGTATGACAGCCCGTTCGTCCGGCGCGTCGCCATCGCGATGCGGCTTTACGGCATGCCGTTCGAGCACCGGCCGTGGTCTGCGTTCGGCGATGCGGACAAGATCGCGGCGTACAATCCGCTGATGCGCGTGCCGACGCTGGTGCTGAACACGGGCGAGGCGTTGGTGGACAGTTTCACGATCCTTGATGCGCTGGACCACCTGGCGCCGCCGGCGCTGGTGATGATGCCGCCGGCGGGCGCAGAGCGGCGCGAAGCGATGCGGGTGTGTGCGCTGTCGACGGGGCGCGCCGACAAGGCGGTCTCGCTGGTCTATGAGACAGTGATCCACAAGCGCGGGACGCAGGCCTGGGTCGATCGGTGCCGTAGCCAGATTTCCGGCGCGCTGCGCGAGCTGGAAATGAGCCGCATGCGGCATCCGACGGAGTGGTGGTCTGGCAAGGGCGTCGGGCATGCCGACGTGGCGGTTGGATGCGTGCTGCGCTTTCTCGGCGATGCGCATCCGGGGCTGTTCGACCTTGCGGATGGATGGCCGCTGCTGGCGGCGCATGCTGCACGATGCGAGTCGCTGGAGCCGTTTCAGGAGATACAGCAGCCGTTCCATGTGACGCCTCCGGAAGCGAGCGCTGCTCAATGACCAGGGCGAGCGTGACGAAGCGCGCGGCAGGCGGCGCCCCGAAGCGCAAGGCGGAAGCCAGTGTGGCGACGCCCGGCGTGTTGCCGGATCGCGAGCTGAAGGATGTCGTGGCGTCTGGCGCCATCTGGTCGGAGGGCGGCCTTCTGCCGGACCAGATACAGCCGGCGTCCCTCGACCTGAGGCTGGGCAGGGTGGCCTATCGGCTGCGCGCCAGTTTCCTGCCGGGCAAGCAGGTGGTGGCCGACAGGCTGGACGACAGCCTGGTGATGCACACGCTGGACCTGACGCGCGGCGCGGTGCTGGAAACGGGCTGCGTCTATCTCGTGCCGCTGCAGGAGAAGCTGAAACTGCCGGCAGATCTTTCGGCGGCGGCGAATCCGAAGAGTTCGACGGGGCGCATAGACGTGTTCGTGCGCGCGGTCTCCGATCGCGCGCGCGCCTTCGATGGCGTGCCGGCGGGATACACGGGTGATCTATACGCCGAGATCAGCCCGCGCACATTCTCCGTGCTGGCGCGAACGGGCGACAGGCTGCTGCAGCTGCGCGTGCGGCGCGGGCCGCAGACGCCGGTTCGCGACATGACGTTCAGCCTCGACCTGTTTCCGACCAAGTCCGACATTGTGGGCTATCGCGCGAAGCGCCACTCGCGCGTGATCGACCTCGCCGCCGTCGGTGCGCATGTGGTCGAGGATTTCTGGGAGCCGGTGCGGGCGCGGGGCGGTCGTATCGTGCTCGATCCCGGTGAGTTCTACATTCTCGCGTCGAAGGAAAAGATCGTCATTCCGCTGGACGAGGCCGCAGAGATGGCGCCGATCGCGCCGGAACTGGGCGAGTTCCGGGCGCACTATGCGGGCTTCTTCGACCCGGGCTTTGGCGTCACGCACTCCAAGGGCAAGGCCGTGCTGGAAGTGCGCTCGCGCGACGTGCCGTTCATCCTCGAGGACGGGCAGCCTGTCGGCCGGCTGGTGTTCGAGAAGCTGACGTCGAAGCCCGACGTGCCCTACGGCGCGGCAGGATCGTACTCGACTTATGCGGGGCAGGGCCTGCGACTGTCGAAATACTTCGAGAAAACCACGGATTGAAGCCCGCCGTTCAAACTCCGTTCAGGGGTGATACGCTTTAGTATCAAAATGAGACGCGGGAGGTTGGGATGATTTCGACGCGACGTGCGATGCTGGCAGGCGTAGGCGCGGTTGTCTTTGTCGGGTGTGCCAATGCGCAGGGTCTGCGCAACAGGAACAAGCCGCCGCCGGTCGATGGACCCTATGGCCCAGCAGCCGAATATTCGGCGGCGCGTCGCGGCGTATCGCTGCTGGTGATGCAGGCAGGGAAGGTGCTGTTCGAGACCTATCCCAATCCGGGAGGCCCGGCGAAGGGGTGGGAGCTTGCGTCGGGTACCAAGAGTTTTACCGGCGTGATCGCGGCGCTTGCCTCCGCCGATGGCCTTCTCAGTATCGATGAGCCGGCGGCGAAGACGCTGGTCGAGTGGAAGAATGACAAGCGCAACACGATCACCATCCGCCACCTGCTGACGCTCACGGCCGGACTGAAGGGCGAAGGCGATGTTGCCAGGCCGCCCAACTATCTGGACGCGATCAAGGCCAAGCCGATGCTCGAGCCGGGCAAGAAGTTCGACTACGGCCCAACGCCGTTCCAGTGCTTCGGCGAGATCATGAAGCGCAAGCTGAAGGCTGCCGGCCAGCCGGAGGACCCCGTCGCATGGCTGCAGGTGAGGCTGTTCAACAAGATCGGCGTCAAGCCGACAGACTGGAAGCGGGGCGCGGACGGCAATCCATACCTGCCGCAGGGCGCTCACCTGCATGCGCGCGACTGGGCGCGGTTCGGCCAGTGGGTGATGGACGGGGCGGCGGGCGCGGATCCCGGGGTCTACAAGGCGCTGTTCGAGCCGACGACTGCCAACCCAGGCTACGGGCTTTCCTGGTGGCTCCTCAGGCCGGGCCTGATCGGACCCTCGCCTCGTTCGGGAATCGATGGCGACGCGATCGGCGAGGCGGCGCTGGGTGAGGATGTCGTCATGGCGGCAGGGGCGGGCGACCAGAGGCTCTACCTGATGCGCAAGCGTGGGCTGGTTATCGTGCGTCAGGCGAACGAGATCCTCAAGGCGATGACGCCGCGGAGCCTCAAGTGGCGGGACGATGAATTTCTTCGCCTGCTCCCCACATGACTCTTTCTTCATGTAAGCGGTGAGCGTACACTCGCAGCCTTCGAACAAGGCGTTGCGTGGCGGCGAACCTCCTACTTGCGTTCTCTTTTGTCTCCCCGCTGATCTTTGCAGCGGTCGTCTGGCTGTCGCGTGCGGGGGCGCGGCGGACGCAGGCGGCGATCGCCGCGTGCTTTGTGGCGGCGGTGTTCAGCCTGTGCTGGGACGCGCTGGCGGTGCAGATGCACTGGTGGTCGTTTCCATCGAGCTCCGATCTGGTCGCGACATTGGCGTTGTCGATCTTCGGGGCATTCGTGTTCGGCGGGACGGCTGCGCTGATCGGCTGGCGCATGATGCGTTCGGGCGGGTGGACAGGCGCCGCGACATTCGTGTGCGCGTTTGTTGGCGTCAGCCTGATGCGGGATCACATGCTGGATGCGAACACCCAGCTGTTCGCGTTCGGCGCTGGCCCGACGGGACAGATCATGGCCAGTGTCGGCTATCTCATGCTCGCGCTGATCGGGCAGATCACGATGCTGGCGCTCGCCGGCCATCCGCGGCGTGACGAGCTGCGCACGAACTAGCCTCGCGGAAGCGCCGCAGCCTCGCGTGCGAGGGTGGCGATCTCGTCCCACTTCTTCGCATCGATGAGTTTTGGCGGGCAGACCCAGCCGCCGCCGACGCAGCCGACATTCGGGCGCATGAGATAGTCGCGCGCAATATCGAGCGAGATGCCGCCGGTGGGGCAGAATTTCACCGCGCCGAAGGGTCCGCGAAACGCATCCAGCATCGCCCGGCCGCCAGCCTGTTCGGCGGGGAAGAACTTGAAGCGCGTGACGCCGAGCTCAAGCCCGGCCATCAGTTCGGTCGCGGTGGCGATGCCAGGCAGGATCGGGATGCCGGCGTCGCGGCTGGCGGCCACGGTCGCGGCAGAGAGGCCAGGCGTGACGATGAAGGTCGCACCGGCGATGCGCGCCCGCGACACGTCTCCGGCAGAGACGATTGTGCCCGCGCCGACAATCGCGCCGGGGACCGTCGCCATTTCGCGGATACAGTCGAGCGCAACCGGCGTGCGCAACGTCACTTCGAGAACGCGAAGGCCCGCGCCTGCGAGCGCGGTGGCCAGGGGGATGGCGTCCCCCACGCGCTCGATGGTGATCACGGGGATCACCGGTTGCACGGCCATGAGATCGTCGACTGTCATGCGTGTCACCTAGCCGAAGTCGACATGAGATTGAAGATGCCGCCGCCGGCCTCGGCGTCGCCAGCGAGCGCGCGGAAGGGGGCGAAGAGTTCGCGACCCCAGCCGTGTTGTTCGGGCGGGGCTGCAGCGCGCGGGCGGACGGCGAGTACGGACGGGTCAACCATAAGGTCGAGGCGGCCATGCTCGGCGTCCAGCACGATGCGGTCGCCGTCCTGAATGCGGGCGATGGCGGAGTCCTGGTCGGCCCCGGGCGTGACGTGGATGGCGGCCGGGATGGCGCCCGAGGCGCCGGACATGCGGCCGTCGGTGACGAGGGCGACGCGGAAACCCTTGTTCTGCAGCACGGTGAGCGGCGGCGTGAGCGCATGCAATTCGGGCATGCCGTTGGCGCGCGGGCCCTGGAAGCGGACAACGGCGACAACATCGCGGTCGAGCTTGCCGGCCTTGAAGGCGGCGGAGAAGTCGGCCTGGCTTTCGAAGACCGCGGCAGGCGCGTCGATGGTGCGGCGGTCGGGCGGGACGGACGAGATCTTGATGACGCCGCGGCCGAGATTGCCTTGCAGCAGGCGGATGCCGCCTTCCATTTCAAATGGGGACGAGACAGGGCGGAGAATGGTTTCATCGAGCGATTTCGTCGGGCCATCGCGCCACGCAATCTTGTCGCCATCCATCCATGGCTCCTGCGTGTAGGCGCCAAGACCTGTGCCGGCCACAGTGACGGTGTTGCCGTGCAGCAGACCGGCGAGGAGGAGTTCGCGCGTGATGAAGGCCATGCCGCCTGCCGCGTGGAACTGGTTGATGTCCGCCGTGCCGTTCGGATAGACGCGCGCGAGCAATGGCGTGACGGACGAGATGTCGGAGAAGTCGTTCCAGTCCACGATGATGCCGGCGGCCTGCGCCATCGCGGGCAGGTGGAGCGCGTGGTTCGTGGAGCCGCCCGTCGCCATCAGGCCGACGATGGCGTTGACGATCGATTTCGCATCGACGACCTGCGCCATGGAGCTTTCGCCGGACTTCGCGAGATCGATGCAGCGCCCGGCGGCGGCGCGCACCAGCGCCTCGCGCAGGGGCGTGTCCGGGTTGATGAAGGCGGTGCCGGGGAGGTGAAGCCCCATCAGCTCCATCATCATCTGGTTCGAGTTGGCTGTGCCGTAGAAGGTGCAGGTGCCGGCAGAGTGATAGGAGGCGGCCTCGGCTTCGAGCAGGGTTTCGCGGGTGACCTGGCCGAGGGCGAACTGTTCGCGGACCTTGGCCTTCTCCTTGTTGCTGATGCCGGAGGGCATCGGGCCGGCGGGGGAGAAGATGATGGGCAGGTGGCCGAAGCTGAGCGCGCCGATGACGAGGCCGGGGACAATCTTGTCGCATGTACCGAGCATCAGCCCTGCGTCGAATGCGTCGTGGGTCAGCGCGACGGCAGTTGAGAGGGCAATGACATCGCGCGAGAAAAGCGACAGCTCCATGCCGGGGCGGCCCTGCGTGACGCCATCGCACATGGCCGGTGTGCCGCCGGCAACCTGCGCCGTGCCGCCGGATTTGCGCGCGGCGTCTTTGATGATGTCTGGATAGTCCTTGAAGGGTTGGTGCGCGCTCAGCATGTCGTTGTAGCTGGTTACGATGCCGATGTTCGGTGCGCGACCGCGGATCGACAGCTTGTCGCCCAGCGGCACGGCGGCGAAGGCATGGGCGAGGTTGCCGCAGGACAGGTGCTGGCGCCCTGGGCCGGCGTTGCGCGCGGCGTCGATGCGATCGAGATAGGCGCGGCGGGTGTCGCCGCTCCGTTCCTCTATCCGTGCGGTGACGTCGGCGATCTTGGGATGAAGCGCCATGGGAGGCCTCGTGTTCGAATCCAGCCCCACATATCGTCCGTAATTCCGGTCAGGCCAACAGCCAGTCGAGAATCATCGTGCTGAGGTCTGCGCCGTAGCTGTGGCTGAGGTCTTCGATCTCGCGATACGTCACGGCTGCGCCGGCGCCGGACAGATGTCGTTGCGCTTCGCGCGCCATGTCGACCGGGAACAACCAGTCGCGCTGGCCGTGAATGATGTGGATGGGCAGGCCGTTCATCCGCTCGCCCTCGGCCATGGCGGCGAGCATGGGATGGAAGGCGGCGGCGACAGGGGCGAGGTGCGTGAAAGGCGATCCGGCGAGGAGGCCCGACGTGTAGCTGAACGTGCCGCCGTCGCTCATGCCAGTTAGCAGGATGCGCTGCGGATCGATTGTCCATTTGCGGCGGACGAAGGCGAGGATGCTGGCAAGATGCGGCGAGTCGCGGTCGTCGCACTGGATCGCCCAGGTCTGACCCAGCGACGTCGGCGCCACGAGGATGGCGCCGCGTGAGCGGCAGGCGGCGACCCAGCTCCACAGATAAGCGCGGCCGCGGCCTGACCCGCCATGAAGCGCGAAGACCACGGGATGCAGCTGGGACGGGTCGTAGTTTTCAGGAACGTACACCCACACCGCGTCGCGCGCATCGGGATCGTCGCCGAAGAGCATGACGCCGGTGTCGGGCGGCGGCGGTTGCCGCATCAGGTGCTTCTGCAGGTCTGCATCTTCGCGGTGCGGGAGGTCGAGGAAGAAGCGGTTCACGGCTGGGAGTATGCCGGAAAGTGGGTAGAGCGCTTCGAGCGCTTCCGGGATAGCGCGCATGCCGCGCCAGGCGCGGGTGGTGTCCTCCGGCGGTGCGGCGGCTTCGTGCAGCGCGTCGACGGCGGCGAGCGCGTGATCGGCTGCCTCGTCGAGCAGGGGGCGCAGGGCGGAATACGGATCAGGCCAGGGCGGCATGGCGCGGGCGGAGCGGAGTTCCTCGTGCGGCGGAGCCGCGCGAGCGAGCAGGTGGATGTAGCCGATCGGGTGGATGTGACGCGCGATGACGCCCAGCGCTTCGAGCGTGCGCAGCAGCGGGGAGACGAGGGCTTCGACCTTCTCGATAGCGGATGGCATGCTGGGAGATTGGGGGAGCGCGAGAATGGGTGCAAGCATGCAGTGTTGCATCCGGGCGTCAGGCCTGCTTCCTGCGGCAGATTAGAACCGTGCACGGTTGGCGGGCGGTGTTTTCCGGAACTGTGGACGCTGAGGAACAGGCTGTGAGCTTCAAGCGACTTTTCTCGCGA
>Ga0315906_10004433_pt1 | contig 18057 bp, 16 predicted proteins | sample LakEriMetagenome_4_FD_203526 | JGI IMG/M metagenome (GOLD analysis project Ga0315906, IMG submission 203526) | Freshwater fungal communities from buoy surface, Lake Erie, Ohio, United States - Buoy 2 MA122 | ecosystem: Environmental > Aquatic > Freshwater > Lake > Lake biofilm | place: USA... | reverse complement strand
CCAGCAGCCAGGCCAGGGCGAGGGCGGGCAGGCCTTCCAGTCCGGCGAGGGCGAGGTAGGCTGCGCAGGTCCCGGCCGCCAGCCAGGCGATGGGCGTGCGGCGCAGCCGGAACCGGTCGGCCCACAGCGCCAGGGCCGGAGAGGTCAGGATCTGGAACAGCATGGGCAGGGACAGGACCAGCCCCACCTGGGCGCCCGTCAGTCCCTTCTCACTCAGCCAGACCGGCATGAAGGGCGTGCTGGCGGCGCTGCCCACATAGAGAGCGGCGTAGACCAGGCCGAGGCGCAGGGTGGTGGGCATGACCTCCGCTAGCGCGAGTCGTGCGCAGGCAGGGGCATGTCTTGCCGCCGGGGCCTTGCGGCACCAGATTGGCCGCCTATCAGGAGAGTTCATGTCCCGGTCCAGCCCCGCCCGCCCCGCCGCACTATTGCCCGCCGCTTTGGCCCTCGCCTTCTGGTCTGGGCCGGCCCTGGCTGACCCCTCCCTGCCGCCGCCCGCCGCCATGGCCCTGCCCGCCGGCGACCTTGTCGTCGATCTTGGGGTCGCCGCGCGCCTCCTGCCCCGATACCCGGGGGCGGACGAGACGGCCCTGCGCGCCCGGCCCCTTTTCGGCCTCGAGCGGCTGAAGCTCCCGGGGGTGGGCGTCATCGGCAACGGGCCGGCGGAGGGCGTGATTGTCTATCCCTCCGTCCGGTTCGAGGGCGAGCGGAAGGCCTCCGACCAGGCGGACCTCACCGGCATGCGCGACCTCGACTGGACCCTCGGCCTGGGGCTCGGCGCCGGCGTGAACCGCAAGTCCTGGCGCGCCTTCGCCGAGGTCAGGGCGGGCGTGAAGGGCTATAGCGGCCTGACCGCCCGCGCCGGGGCGGACCTTCTCTGGGCGCCGTCGTCGAAGACTGTCCTGGCCGTGGGTCCGCGGATCGACCTGGCGGGCCGGGACTATGCGCGGACCTGGTTCGGCGTAACTCCCGCCGAAGCCGCCGCCTCCGGCGGGAAACTGGCCGCCTACGCACCGGACGGGGGACTGGCCAGCGCAGGGCTCGCCGCCAGCTGGGGCCGGGCGCTCAATGACCGGGCCATGCTCCAGGTCGAAGCCGGCTGGGACCGCCGGCTGGGGGAGATCGCCGACAGCCCCCTCGTCCGGAAGGGCTCCCGTGACGCCGTCACAGTCTCCACCGGCCTGACCTGGCGCTTCGGCTTCGGCGGGTCCTGATCCGGGCCGAAACGGACTTGGCCCCGGCGCCGGGGTCTGTTGAGGATGGGGCTCCGCTTCCGGGGATCCCATATGACCGACCTCAACACCCGCATCCACGACGCTGAAAGCCGCCTGCTCGAGGAACTGCGTCGCCAGCGCCGACGCCTGAGGGAGACGACCCAGGACGGCGCGGGCGTCTCCATCGGTCAGAAGGTGGCTGACGCCGTAGCGGCCACCATCGGTTCCTGGCCCTTCATCATCATCCAGTCCTGCCTGCTGGCGGGCTGGGTCACCCTCAACGTGATCGCCTGGATCCAGCATTGGGACCCCTACCCCTTCATCCTCCTGAACCTGGCCCTGTCCTTCCAGGCCGCCTATGCCGGGCCCTTCATCCTGATGAGCCAGAACCGGCAGCAGGACATTGACCGCCGCAAGGCCGAGACCGACTACCAGGTCAATGTGAAGGCCGAGCTGGAGATCGAACTTCTGCACACCAAGATCGACGCCCTCAAGGAACAGGAACTGGCCGACCTCGCCCGCGCGGTCCGGAGTCTCACCGAAGCCCTGGAGACCCGGCGCACCTGAACCAGGGCGGCGGCTCAGCTGACCCCCTCACCCGCCTCCGGCGGGAGCTCCCCCTTGGGGGAGCAATTGGCTCTCTCATTCCTCCCCCCAGGGGGAGGTGGACCGGGGCGCAAGCCCCGGGACGGAGGGGGTCAACGGCGGCCGGGATTGACCCCCTCACCCCGCTTCGCGGGGAGCTCCCCCTTGGGGGAGCAATTGGCGCTCTAATTCCTCCCCCCAGGGGGAGGTGGACCGGGGCGCAAGCCCCGGGACGGAGGGGGTCAACGGCCTTGCCGCTTGCGCACAGGGGCCTGTCGCGGACAGGATGGGGAAAAGCGGGAGGCGCGGGCGATGGAGAGACCGAACGACAGGGCCCTGAGGGCGAGGGCTGAGGCGGTGATCCCCGGCGGCATGTTCGGCCACCAGTCGACGGCCCTCCTGCCCGACGACTATCCCCAGTACTTCGTGAAGGCCAAGGGCGCGCATCTTTGGGACGCCGACGGCGGCCGGGTGCTGGACCTGATGTGCGCCTACGGCCCCAACCTGTTCGGCTATGGCGACGAGGCGATCGACGCGGCCTTCATCGACCAGCTGCGGCAGGGCGACACCCTGACCGGCCCCGCCCCGGTGATGATCGACCTGGCCGAGGCCCTGGTCGGCATGATCGGCCACGCCGACTGGGCCCTGTTCTGCAAGAACGGCGGCGACGCCACCACCATGGCCCTGACCGTCGCCAGGGCCCAGACCCGCCGCAAGGTGGTGATCCGCGCCCGCGGCGCCTATCACGGCTCCACCCCCTGGTGCACACCGCGCACCGCCGGGGTGCTGGAGAGCGACCGGGCGCACCAGATCCTCTGCGACTACAATGACGTAGCCAGCCTGGAGGCCGCCGTGGAGGCGGCGGGCGATGACCTGGCCGCCATCTTCGCCGCCCCCTTCCGCCACGACGCCTTCATCGACCAGGCCGAGCCCGAGGCCGCCTACGCCGCCCGCGCCCGGGAGCTGTGCGACCGCACGGGCGCTCTCCTGGTGCTGGACGAGGTGCGGGCCGGCTTCCGCCTCAGTCGGGACTGTTCCTGGTCGCACCTGGGGGTGGAGCCCGACCTGTCGACCTGGGGCAAGGGCCTGGCCAACGGGCACGCCCTGTCGGCCCTCCTCGGCTCGGACAGCGCCCGCAAGGGGGCCGAGGCCATCTACGCCACCGGCTCCTTCTGGTACCAGGCCGCCCCCATGGCCGCGGCGATCGAGGTTCTGCGCCGCATCCGCGAGACCGACTACCTGGAGCGGCTGGAGACCCTGGGCGAGCGCCTCGCCTCGGGCCTTTCCGAGCGCGCCTCCGCCGCCGGCTTCGGCTTCCGCATCACCGGCCCCGGCCAGATGCCCCTCTTCCTGTTCGACGAGGACCCCGACCTGCGGAAGGGCTTCTTCTGGTCCAGCGCCATGCTGGCCCGCGGCGTGTACGTCCACCCCTGGCACAACATGTTCCTCTGCGACGCCATGACCGAGGAGGATATCGACCAGGCCCTCGACGCCGCCGAGGAGTCCTTCGCCGAGCTCCGCAAGGCCGCCCCCGGCCTCTCCCCTGTGGCCAGGATGGCCTTCCTCGCCCAGACCCGGTGATCCAATGACCCCTGAAGAGTACGCCGCCCTCGATGGCCTGGGCCTCGCCGAGGCCATCCGCAAGGGTGAGACCACCCCCCTGGAGGCCGTGGACGCGGCCATCGCCATCATCGAGCGGCGCAACCCCACGTTGAACGCCGTGGTCCACACCGCCTTCGACGAGGCCCGCCGCCAGGCCCTCGGCGACCTGCCGGACGGCCCCTTCCGGGGCGTGCCCTTCCTGATCAAGGACCTGGCCATGCCCGTGGCCGGCTGGCCGCGCACCTCGGGCAGCCGTTTCGCCCGCCACATCGTCGACCGCGAGGACGGCGGCCTGACCGCACGCTATCGCCGGGCCGGCGTCATCCCCCTGGGCAAGACCAACACCCCCGAATACGGCATCACCGGCACGACCGAGAGCGCCCTCCTCGGCCCCTGCCGCAACCCCTGGAATCCCGGCCACATCGCCGGCGGCTCCTCCGGCGGATCGGCGGCGGCGGTGGCCTCGGGCATGGTCCCCATGGCCCACGCCAGCGACGGCCTGGGCTCGATCCGCATCCCCGCCGCCTGCTGCGGCCTGGTGGGCCTGAAGGGCACCCGCGACCGGGTGCCCAACCTGCCGGACGGCTTCGACTACGCCGCAGGCTTCGTGGTCGACCACGTGGTCAGCCGCACCGTGCGCGACAGCGCGGCCATGATGGACGCCACCGATGCGCCCGAACCCGACAGCCCCTACCCGGCGCCGCCCAAGGCCGGGCCCTTCCTGGACGAGGTCGGCCGGGCGCCGGGCCGCCTGCGCATCACCTGGTCCTCCGAGACCGCCTCGGGCCGGCCCATCGACCCCCAGGTCCAGGCGGCGCTTGAGCGCACGGCGGACCTCCTGCGCCGCCTCGGCCACGACGTGGTCGAAGAGGGCCTGGGCATCGACTACCGCGCCCTCTACGCCGCCCGGGGCCCCGTCTCGGGCGCCAACTTCGCCGCCGGCATGGCGCGGCTGATCGAGGAGGTGGGCCGCGAGCCCGAGCCCGACGAGCTGGAGCCCCTGACCTGGGTCTCCCTGAAGGGCGGACGCAAGGTGACCGGCGAGATGGCCCTGCGGTCCCTGCAGGAGCTGCGCATGCTGAACCGGGCCACCCTGGCGGCCTTCCGCGACCGCGACGTCCACCTGACCCCGGTGCTGGGGACCCCGGTGCCGGAGATCGGCTTCATCGACCCGGTCAACCTGGAGCCGAAGGAGGTCAACCGGCGCCAGGGCCAGGTCTTCCCCTTCACCCCGCCCTTCAATTTCTCGGGCCAGCCCTCCCTGTCCCTGCCCCTGGAGACGACCGCGGACGGCCTGCCGGTCGGCATGATGTTCACCGCCCGCTATGCCGACGAGGCCACCCTCTTCCGGCTGGCCGGCCAGCTGGAGCGCGAGGCACCCTGGGTCGGGCGGCGGCCAGGCCTCTGGGCGTGAAGGGACTCCCCCGCCGGGACTGGCTCGCCCTCGCCGCCCTCAACGCCTTTGTCGCCATCGCCATGGGCGCCTTCGCGGCCCACGGGATTTCCGATCCCAAGGCCGCCGAGTGGTTGAGGACCGGGGCGCAGTACGCCTTCTGGCACACCATGGCGACCTTCGCCTCGGCGGCCTTCATGGGCATGGGCGCGCCGCGCGCCCGTTTCGCGCCGGCCTTCTTCCTGACCGGCTCGGTGATCTTCGCCGGAAGCCTCTACGCCATGGCCTTCGGCGCCCCGCGCTGGCTGGGCGCGGTGACCCCCATAGGCGGCGTCCTCTTCCTCTGCGGCTGGGCCTGGCTGGCCCTTTCCGCCCGGGACCTGGACCGAACCGACCGCCGTTGACCCCCTCACCCGGCTTCGCCGGGAGCTCCCCCTTGGGGGAGCAATTACCTCTTCTTTCCTCCCCCAAGGGGGAGGTGGCGCGCGCAGCGCGACGGAGGGGGTCAGCGGCCTCGCCGCCCTCCACCTAGACCCGCGCCGTTCCCTTCAGCGCCAGGGTCCTCAGCGCCAGTGCGGAACCCGTCATGGCGAGGAACATCGTCACGGCGACGGGCCGGGCCGAGCCGTCCCCGAGAGCCCCCGTCAGGGCCGAGGCCAGGGCGCCGGTGGCGAAGGAGGCGGACCCCATCAGGGCCGAGATGGACCCTGCCCGGCGCGGATCGACGTTGAGCGCCCCGGCCATGGTGTTGCCGGCCATGAAGCCGTAGCTGGAGAGGACCAGGAAGATCAGGGGCAGGACACTCCACATTCCGCCCCAGCCGGTGAAGGCGGCGAGGAGCAGGAGGGCCGAGGCGGCCACCCCGGCCAGGCTGGCGGCCTTCAGCACCTGTTCCGGTGTGTAGCGCAGGAGGCGCTGGCGGTTCAGCTGGCCGGCGCCGATCACCCCGGCGGCGTTCAAGCCGAAGACCCAGCCGAAGAGCGAGGCCGGTATGCCCCATACGCCGATCAGCAGGCCCGGCGAGGCCGAGATCCAGGTGAAGAGGGTCGCCCCCGTTCAGTCCGCCCGCCAGGGCGTAGCCCACCATCCGCGGGTCCTTCAGGAGGGCGCCAAGGGCGGCGAGCGGAGACTCCGAGCGAGCCTGGGCGGCGGTGGCCTCGGAGCGGGACTCCTCCAGCCGGAAGAGGGTGGCCAGCCCGACGGCCACGCCGAACAGGGCGAGGGCCCAGAAGATGGACCGCCAGCCGGCCAGCTGAAGCAGCACGCCCCCCAGCAGGGGCGCCAGGATGGGCGCCAGGCCCATGACGAGGGTCAGGAGGGACAGCATCCGCGCCGTCTCCGTATGGTCGAAACGGTCGCGCACGACGGCCCAGGCCACCACCCCGCCCGCGCATCCGCCCAGGGCTTGGACGAACCGGGCGGCGACGAGGAACTCGGCGGACGGAGCCAGGGCGCAGGCGCAGGAGGCCAGGACGAACAGGGCGACGCCAGCCAGGATCGGCCCCTTTCGACCGAGGCGGTCCGACGCCGGGCCATAGAAGAACTGGCCGAAGGCCATGCCCGCCAGGAAGGCCGAGACCGTGATCTGGGTATATGCCGCATCCACCCCCAGGTCCGCGCCGATGGCCGGAAGGCTGGGGAGGTACATGTCGATGGCCATGGGCGCAAAGGCTGTGAGGGCGCCCAGCAGGACCACCAGCCCCCAGCCGGTTCCCTTGGCTCCCGCCCCGCCCCCGCTCACCGTCGTCATGCCGCCTTCCCCCGCGCTGGCCCTTGCCATACCCCCGCCGGGTCTGGCCAAGATAGGGGAAGTTTCTCCAGGAGCCCCTGAATGTCCGCACTCGCCCGCCAGATGCCCCCCGTCGCCAAGGCCCAGGTCAACGGGATCGACATGGCCTACTACGAGGTCGCCCGCGGCCAGGGCGTGCCCATCGTCTTCTGCCACGGCTTTCCCGAGCTGGCCTTCTCCTGGCGCCATCAGCTGAAGGCCTGCGAGGCGGCGGGCCAGTGGGCCATCGCCCCGGACCAGCGGGGCTATGGCCTGACCTCCCGGCCGGACAAGGTCGAGGACTACGACATGGAGCACCTGGCCGCCGACCTGGTGGGCCTCTTGGACCATCTCGGCATCGAGAAGGCGGTGTTCTGCGGCCATGACTGGGGCGGCTTCGTGGTCTGGCAGATGGCCCTGATGCATCCCGACCGGGTGGCCGGGGTGATCGGCCTCAACACCCCCTTCACGCCGCGCGGCGACTACGACCCCATCGCCTCCATGCGCTTCGCCTTCGGCGAGGACATGTACATCGTCTGGTTCCAGAAGCCGGGCGAGGCCGACGCCGCCCTCGGCAAGGACGTGGACAAGACCATGCGCTTCTTCATGCGCCGCCCGCCCGAGGACATGCCGGCCCCGCCCAGCGTCGGCCTCAGCATCGACAAGGACGCCGGTCCCGCCACCACCTCCACCTTCGCCTTCCGCGACCTGCTGGCCGAGTGGGACAAGTCCGACACCGCCAACCAGCTGTTGACCGCGGACGAACTGGCCGCCTTCGTCGAGACCTTCTCGGCCACCGGCTTCACCGGCGGCATCAACTGGTACCGCAACTTCACCCGCAACTGGGAGCGCTCGGCCCACCTGCCCCAGCGCATCGACCACGTCCCCTGCCTGATGATCTGCGCCGAGAAGGACGCCGTCCTCCCGCCCTCCATGGCCGACGGCATGGAGACCCGCATCGCCGACCTGGAAAAGGCCCTGGTGATGGGCTCAGGCCACTGGACCCAGCAGGAGAAGCCCGAAGAGGTGAACCGCTACATCCTCGACTGGATGGGGAGGAAGTTCGGGGGGTGAGGGGCCGCTGACCCCCTCCGTCCCGCCTCGCGGTCCACCTCCCCCTCAAGAGGTGGAGGAATAACAGAGCCAATTGCTTCCCTGCGGGGGAGCTCCCCGCGAAGCGGGGTGAGGGGGTTCCGGCTGGACCGCCTGCAGGCTAGGAGGAGGCCATGAGCAGCGATCCCTGGTCCCCCGCCTTCTCCAGTTCCGCAGGCCGCCGCGGCCTGTTCCGGGAGGTCGAGCCCTTTGCCCGCGGGCGGATGGCCACCGAGGGCGTCCACGAGATCTACTTCGAGGAATGCGGGCGGCCCGAAGGCAAGCCCTGCGTCATCCTGCATGGCGGGCCGGGCGGGGCGATCAATCCCACCATGCGGCGGTTCTTTGACCCCGACCGCTGGCGGATGGTGCTGTTCGACCAGCGCGGCTGTGGCCTCTCCACGCCCAACGCCAGCCTGGAGGAGAACACCACCTGGCGGCTGATCGAGGACATGGAGCGCCTGCGGGTCCAGCTCGGGATCGAGACGTGGACCGTGTTCGGAGGCTCCTGGGGCTCGACCCTGGCCCTGGCCTACGCCATCACCCACCCCGAGCGGGTCGAGGCCCTGGTCCTGCGGGGCATCTTTACCCTGACCGAGCGCGAAGTGCGCTGGTTCTACCAGGATGGCGCCTCGGCCCTCTTCCCGGACGCCTGGGAGCGCTACCTGGCGCCCATCCCGCCCGAGGAGCGCGGCGACCTTCTCCACGCCTACCATCGCCGGCTGACCGGAAGCGACGAGGCCGCCAAGGCCACCGCCGCCACCGCCTGGAGCCAGTGGGAGGGGGACACCATCTCCATCCGGGGCCCCGAAGGCCGGCCCGCCAAGTTCGGCGAGGTGGACTTCGCCATCGCCTTCGCCCGGATCGAGTGCCACTACTTCGTCAACCGGGGCTTCTTCCCCGAGGACGGCTGGATCCTGAAGAACGCCCACGTCCTGGCGGACATCCCCGGCTGGATCGTCCAGGGCCGCTACGATGTGGTCACGCCAATTGAGACCGCCTGGGCGCTGAAGACGGCCTGGCCGAAGGCGAACTTCGAGATCGTCTGGGACGCCGGCCACGCCTCCACCGAGCCCGGCATCATCGACGGGCTTGTGCGTGCGTCCGAGGCGGCCCTTCGGCTCTAGCCCCGCAGCCCCTTCAGCCAGGGGATGAGCCGGGCGTTGACCTCGGCGGGACGCTCCTGCTGGGTCCAGTGGCCGCAGCCGTCGAGCACCTCGGCCACCTGCAGGTTGGGCACCTGGGCGCGCATCAGCTCGATCGGGTCGCTCCGGCCCAGCATGTTGAATGCGAGGTCCCGGTTGCCGGCCACGAAGAAGGCGGGCTGCTCGATCTTGCGGTCCTTGAAGGCCTGTTGCCAGGCGAAGTCCCGGTCGTGGTTACGATAGCGGTTGATCGGCCCGCGCAGGCCCGAGGCCTCGAACTCGGCGGTGTAGTAGTCGAGGTCCGCCTCGGTCATCCAGGCCGGGAAGGGATCGGGGTCGACCAGCCCCTCCAGCAGCCTGGCGTCGGCGGTCTTGTTGTTCGGCCAGGTCCCGTCCGGCGCATCGCCCGAGATGGCGTAGTAGAACTTGCGCAGGAAGTCGCGGACGTTGGCCTCGCCTTCCGCCTCGGCCACGCCCTCCTTCTGGAAATAGGCCTGGTAGAAGAACTTGTTCCGGGCCGTGAACACCTCGTTGAAGACGTCCGAGAAGGACCTCTGCCCCACCCCGGTCCAGGGTACGGAGAGGGCGCCGACGGCGGAGAAGCGGTCGGGGCGCGACAGGGCCGAGTTCCAGACGATGGGCGCGCCCCAGTCGTGGCCCAGGAGGATGGCCGGCTGGCCGGGCGACAGGGCGTCGGCCACGCCGACCAGGTCATTGACCTTGTGCGGCATGGCGTAGTCGGCCACCGGATACGGCTTATCCGAGCCGCCATAGCCGCGCACGTCGATGGCGCAGGCGGTGAAGCCGGCCTCGGCCACCGGACCGATCTGGTGGCGCCAGGAGTACCAGCTCTCCGGAAAGCCATGGACCATGATGACCAGGGGGCCCTGCCCCTGCACCACCGCGCGAAGCTTCACCTCGCCGGCGTCGATCGTCGTGAATTCGGTCATCGGGTCCTCCCTGCGAACGCCCAAGAGACCCTTCCGCCCGCCGCAAGGCAAGCCCCGCGGCCAGACGGATTCCGGGCTGGCGTCCCCGGCTGGGTCGCTTAGGATCAGGGCGACAGGCTCGTCACTCCCGGTGAGCCCTGCACGCGCCCCGAGGATCCCGTTCCCATGTCCGCCAACCCAGCGACAGGACCGGGCGCGGAGACGTCCGGACCCGAGGCGCAGACCGGCTTTCCCAGCTACCTCGTCACCCAGGGCGCCTGGTTCCTCGCCTTCGGCGTGCAGATGGTCCTTTTCCCCTACCTGGTCCGGGTGGTCCTGCAGGAGAACGAGATCCGCTTCGGCCTGGCGCAAATGTCCATGCAGCTGCCGACTGTCCTGTTGATCCTGCTGGGCGGCTACTTCGCGGACCGCGTCGACACGCTCCGGGTCGTGCTCGTTGGCTGCGGCCTGTGCGCCCTCAGCTTCCTCGCCCTCGGCGCCTTCGTGGCTGGGGGGCGGCTGACCTATGCGACCGTCATCCTCTACGCCCTCGGGATCGGGACCATCGGCGCCTTCGTGACGCCGGCCCGGGACGCCCTCCTCAGCCGCGTGGCGCCGGGCGGGGTCCAGCAGGCCGTGGGCATGGCCACCCTGGCCCAGTTCGGCGGGCAGATCGCCGGCATGGCGGCTGCGGCGGCCGCCCCCGTCGTCGGTCTGACCACCCTCCTCTTCGGTCAGGCCGCCATGATGACCCTGGCGGCTGGCGCGGCCCTGAAGATCCGGCCGCGCCCGGCGGGACCCCCCCGGACCCGGGAAGGCGGCGCCCTGGGCTTCATCTTCAGTGAGATCAGCGTGGGCTTCCGCGCCGCGGCCGCCTCGCCGGTCATCGCCCCGGTGATCCTCGGTGCGGTGGGCATGGGGATCTGCTTCATGGGCGCCTTCTCCGTCCTCCTGCCCCTGATCGTCGAAAGCTATTTCCCGCGCGATCTGGCGGGGTCGGCGCAGGCGAAGATCGCCACCGCCCTGGGCGTCTTCAGCATCACCTTCTGGATCGGGTCGATCCTCTCGACGACCGTACTGATCCGCTTCGGGGATCTCCAGCGCAAGGGGCGGGTCTATCTGGCGGCTCTCTTCTCCGGGGCGTGCGTCCTCATCCTCTGCAGCCTGCCCATGCCGTTCTGGCTGCTGTGCGTCCTCAACTTCGTGTGGGGCCTCGGGGGCGGGGTGGCCATGACCCTGGGCCGCGGGCTGGTGCAGAGGTACTCGCCCCCGGACAAGCTGGCGCGGATCCTCTCCATCTTCACCCTGGGCAATATGGGCGCGGCCCCCGCCGGAGCAGTGCTCTACGGCGTGCTGGCCCACGCCATCGGCCCTCGGGCGGCCATCCTGTTCCCGGGCCTGGGCATGCTGGTGATCGTCGGTGCCGTGACGCTCCGCTCCCAGCTCTGGCGCCTGGAGGAGGGCGAGGGCTGAGCCGCCGTTGACCCCCTCACCCCGCTTCGCCGGGGAGCAATTGGCTCTCTAATTCCTCCCCCCAGGGGGAGGTGGACCGCGCAGCGGGACGGAGGGGGTCAGCGGCCCCTCCGCAGACCCCAATCCCCAGAGCCGCTAGATCAGCGAGCTCTTCGAGGCGGTGACCTCGGAGTAACGGTGCACCCGCACCGACTGGACGAGACCGAAGCCGACCATCACCGTCAGCATGACCGAGCCGCCATAGGACAGGAGCGGCATGGGCACGCCCACCACCGGCGCCATGCCCATCACCATCGCCCCATTAATCAGGACGTAGAGGGCGAAGGTCGAGGTGACCCCGGCGGCGGTCAGCCGGCCGAAGTGGGAATGGGCGAGGGAGGCGGTCCGCAGGGCCATGAAGATCACCGCCGCATAGAGCAGCAGAAGAGTGGCGCAGCCGAGGAAGCCGAACTCCTCGGCCAGGGTCGCAAAGATGAAGTCGGTCTGCTTCTCCGGGAGGAAGTTCAGCTGGCTCTGCGAGCCCAGCCCGTAGCCCTTGCCGAGAAGCCCGCCGGAGCCCAGGGCGATCTTCGACTGCAGGATATGGTAGCCGGTCCCCGAGGGATCGGTCTCGGGGTTCATGAAGGTCAGGATCCTCTGCCGCTGGTAGTCGTGCAGGACGAAAAGGAAGAAGGGCGGCAGGGCGGCGAGGACCAGGCCGGCGCCGGCGAAGATCACCTTCCAGGACAGGCCGGCCAGGATGACCACCGTCAGCCCGGTCAGGGCCAGGAGGACCGCCGTGCCGAGGTCCGGCTGGTGCGCCACCAGGAGGGTCGGCGCGCCGATCATGGCCGCCGGTATGAGGAGCCACCAGGACAGCCGGGCCCGCTCCGCCGAGAGGCCGTGGTAGAACCGGCCCAGGGCCAGGACCAGACCCAGCTTCATGATCTCAGAGGGCTGGAAGCTGCCCAGCGGGCCGAGGTCCAGCCATCTCTGGGCGCCGAGGCGGACGTCTCCCACCAGTTCAACAGCGATCAGCAGGATCAGGCTCACGGCGTAGAGCGGATAGGCGATGGCCGCCCAGACCCTCAGGTCGATGACGGCCAGCGCCACCATCAGGACAAAGGCCACGCCGAAGCGGGTGATGTGGTTGGCCGCCCAGGGCTCCCAGCTGGAGCCGGCGATGGAGAACATCATCAGGGCGCCAGCGACGGCGATCAGGATGAGGGCGAGGCAGAAGACGCCGTCGATCTGGGTGATCTTGTCGATCAGCCGTCCGCGTTCGGCGCGCAAGGTCAGGCCCGCCAGGGTCATGCCGGACCTCCCCGCCCTCCGGCGCCGCTGTCCGCGACCGAAACCGGCGGGGCTGGAGGCCGTTCGATCCGGCTGCGAAGCTCGGGATCCTTCAGGAGGGCCAGGCGCATCAGGTCCCGGGCCCGGGGCGCCGCCGCCTGGGCGCCGAAGCCGCCGTGCTCGACCAGCACCGCGATGGCGTACCTCGGCGTATCGTGGGGCGCAAAGCCGACGAACCAGGCGTGGTCGCGCAGATGCCAGGGCCCGTTGGTGCCATGGATGCCCCGCCCGCCATTGTAGTTGTAGCCCTGGGCGGTCCCTGTCTTGCCCGCCATCCGGATGTCGCCCAGCCCGATCTGGCCCGTGCGCGCCGCCGTCCCACGGGTGGTCACCGATCCCATGGCCTCGCGGACCAGGGCCAGGTGGGCGGGGTCGAAGTCCATGTCCGGCGCCGCCGCTCCATCCGGAAGGCGCTCGCCGCCGATGGCGCGGATCAGGCGGGGAGTGAGCGCCTTTCGGCCATTGGCCATCCGCGCCGCCGAGACGCATTGCTGGAGGGCGTTGACCAGGGTGTAGCCCTGGCCGATCCCCAGGCTGGGAGTCTCGCCGATGTGCCAGCGCGGGTCCCGCGGGAAGTTGCGGCGCTTGTACTCGGTATCGGGCACCAGGCCCTTCTTCTGGCCGGGAATGCCGATGTCGTAGGCCTGTCCGAGACCGAACCGGCGGGCGACATCGGCGATCTTGTCCGGGCCGAGTTGCAGCGAGATGGTATAGAAATAGGTGTCGCACGAGGTGGCGATCGCATCGTGCATGTTGGTCGGGCCGTGTACGCCATCGCAACGCCAGCGACGCCTGCCGAAGTACCAATGGCCTGGGCAGCCAATGGTCATCTCCGGATCGATCCCGTGCTCCAGGGCGGCGACGGCCACCAGTGTCTTGAAGGTCGACCCCGGCGGATAGGTGGCGGTGAGCGCCTTGTTGAACAGGGGCTTGTGGTCATATTCCGCCAGCGCCTTGTACTCCGCCGTGCTGAGGCCCCGCACGAACCGGTTGGCGTCGAAGCTGGGGGCCGACACCAGGGCCAGGAGGTCGCCGGATCGGCAGTCCATCAGCACGGCCGCGCCGCTCTCCTCGCCGAACAGCTCCAGGCCGCGGAGCTGCAGGTCCATGTCCAGGCTGAGCTGGACCTCCTTGCCCGGGGTGGCCGGGATGTCGCCGCCGGGCGCCAGCCGGACCTGCCGGCCGCGGGCGTCGACCTCGACCTTCTGGGCGCCGGGACGGCCCCGCAGCTCCAGGTCCAGGGCCTTCTCCAGTCCCTGCCGGCCGATCCGGAACCCCGGGTGCAGCATGATGGGCTCGGCATTGGGTCCGGTCCCGGTGATGTCCTCCTTGTTCACCTTGGCCACATAGCCGATCACATGGGCGAAGGCGCCCCCGTGGGGATAGACCCGGACCTCGCCCATGTCCGCCGTTACGCCCGGCAGTTCCGTGGCCCGGATGTTGACCGCCGAGAACTGCTCCCAGGTGATGTCCTCCATGATGGCCACGGGCGTGTTCCGGGGGGCGTTGCCCAGGTCCCGCAGGATCCTCTGCCGCCGGGCGTCGTCCATGGGGACATAGGCGGCCAGGGTGGAGATCATCGCCTCCGGGTCCCGATCCTTCTGGCGGGCGTAGAGCAGACGGAAGTTGGGCCGGTTGGTGGCCAGTATGGCGCCGTTGCGATCCGTGATCGTGCCCCGGGGCGGGGGCACCAGGCGGAAGTTGAACTGGTTGGAGGTCGACAGCTTGTCGTAGCGCGCGTTCTCCACGAGCTGCAGGTAGCCCAGCCGGCCCGCCAGGACCGCCACACCCGCCGCAATGCCGCCCCCCAGCAGGAAGGCGCGACGATGGAAGACGCTCTGCCGGGCGTTGACGTCAGAGAGGATGATGGACGGTTGGGTCATGGCGGTCAGCGGAACCGGACATCGGCGTCGCGGAAGTGCTCGATGAGCAGGGCGGCGACGGGAAAGAGGAGGACAGTGGCCAGCCACTGCAGGCCGGCTGCGACGAGGGAGGGCGGCGCACCGGAGATCCAGGCGGTGATCAGCCATCCCACCGACTGGGCCAACAGGCAGGCGAGACCGTACCAGAACCAGAGCACGACCGGCGACTGTCCGGCAAGGATGTTCCGCAGGGCCAGGATCGGCAGGTAGGCCGCCAGCAGGGAGATCGCCCACAGGCCGGCGGGCGCGCCCCAGATTGCGTCCAGCACCAGCCCTCCCAGCAGGAGGGCCAGGGCCGGGGACGCCGCGGGGCGGATCATGGCCCAGGCGAAGGCCGGGACCATGAGGGTGACGGGCTCGGGCAGGGGCAGGCCCACCAGGCGGATCGGCGCCGCCAGGAGAAGGCTGACGGCCAGGGCGGCCACCAGGGGCCCGCCGACCCAGCGCGAGACCCGCAAGGGACGGGCGACGGCGGTCATGGGGCGGCTCCCCCATGCTGTCCGGCGGGCGTTGTCGTCGCCGCAGGCGGTTCGGCCCGGGGCGTGGGCGTCGGCGGCGGCGGCGGCGAGGGGCGGTTCAGGACCCGCAGGTCCTCAAGCTTCACGAAGTCCTCGAACAGCAGGACACGCACGAAGTCGACCGGCGCCGCATCGGAGGCCAGGCGGACACGCCAGCCGCCGTCCGCGCCGCGAACGAGGCGCCCCACAGTGATCCCCCTGGGCAGGACTCCCCCGTCACCCGAGGTCAGGACAAGATCGCCCACCCGGGCCGCCTCCTGGCCGCGCAGATAGGCCAGCTCAGGCGCCCAGCCGCCATCGCCGGTCAGGATGGCGCGGGCGCGGGTGCGCTGGATCATCACAGGGGTCCGGGAGGCGGCGTCGGTCAGCATCAGCACCCGGCTGACCCGGGGCGAAACGCCGACCACGCGGCCCACCAGGCCGTTCTCGCTCAACACGGGGTGCCCGACCCTGACCCCGCGGTCGGATCCGATATTGACGAGGCGCGTGTTGGCGTAGGGCCCGCGGCTCTCGCTCACCGCCCGGCCGGTGACCATGGGAACCGGCGGATCCACGGCCAGGCCCAGGAGGGCGCGATAGCGGGCGTTCTCGTCCGACAGGGCGACGGCCTTCTCGCGCCAGGCCTGCGCCTCGGCCAGTTCGGCCTTGAGGCGACGATTCTCGGAGGCGGCGAAGAAGTAGCCGCCGATCCCCTCGCCGACGCCGCCGGCCCAGCGGACCGGGGCGGCCACGGCGCCGGTCACCGGCGCTACGACGCCGTCAGTGGCCTTGCGCAGGGCGTTGTAGGCGCCGGTCTGGTAGGTCTGTCGCCGATCCACCATCAAGAAGGCGAAGGCCACCACCAGGGCCACCATGGCGGCGGCCGCCGCGCCCAGCAGCAGGGGCAGCCTCACCTCGCCGAAGGGATTATCCCTGAAAGACACGGACCCGACGATCTCCCGGGCCCCCGAGCGGAAGGGGACCCCTCATTCGCGCTGCCGATCAGCCCCGCCCAGTGTTCCCAGTCCTGCGATTCCCGCCAGAGCCTGCGTCAGGCCGCGCCGGCGTCCATGACGCTCTTCATCCACGCCGGATGCTCGAGCACCTTGCCGCAGCCCAGAGCCACGCAGGACAGGGGATCGTCCGCCACTGTCACCGGCAGGCCGGTATGATCGCGGATCTCGGCGTCCAGGCCCCGGAGAAGGGCTCCGCCCCCGGTGAGCATGATGCCCTTGTCGGCGATGTCGGACGCCAGCTCCGGAGGGGTGGATTCCAAGGCCATCTTCACGGCGTCGACGATCTGCGACACGGGTTCGCTGAGCGCATCGGCGGCCTGCCTCTCGGCGACGCGGACCTCCCGCGGCACGCCCTGCATCAGGTCGCGGCCCTTGACGTCGATGGCCAGCCCATCGCCTTCCTCGGGAACGCGGGCCGTGCCGATCTCCTTCTTGATCCGCTCGGCGGTCGTCTCGCCGATCAGCAGGTTATAGTTGCGGCGCATGTACGAGATGATCGCCTCGTCCATGGTGTCGCCACCGACCCGGACGGAGCGGGAATAGACCACGCCCGACAGGGAAAGCACCGCCACCTCGGTGGTGCCGCCGCCGATGTCCACGACCATCGAGCCCGTCGCCTCGTGGATGGGCAGGCCCGCGCCGATGGCGGCCGCCATGGGTTCGTCCATCAGGGCCACCCGGCGCGCGCCGGCGTTCAGGCAGCTGTCCTTGATGGCGCGCCGCTCCACCGCCGTGGCGCCGGAGGGCACACAGACGATGACCTTGGGATTCACGAAGCCCTTGTGGTTGTGAACCTTGCGGATGAAGTACTTGATCATCTCCTCGGCCACTTCGAAGTCGGCGATGACGCCGTCGCGAAGGGGGCGGATGGCTTCCATGTGGCCCGGGGTCCGGCCCAGCATCTGCTTGGCCTCAAGGCCGACGGCGTAGGTCTCCTTGCGCCCGCCGACGGTGCGCAGCGCCACCACCGAGGGCTCGTTCAGCACGATCCCCCGGCCCTTCATATAGATGAGGGTGTTGGCGGTGCCGAGGTCTATGGCGATGTCCTTGGTGACAGAGCCGAAAAGGGACGAAAACATGCAGTTTCCCGGAGGCGGAGGGCGGGGTCGGAGGGGCCTGGCGAAGTTCGGGGCCCGAGGGTCTCGTCGCCATCAGAGGCGCGCGCCGACGGACCCTGTCCCGACCGGGCGGATCAGATGGTCCTCTGCCCTGCAAGTGGGGTGAATTCAAGGCGAATCCGTCCCTTGGCGGACTGCCTTCCTGTGGATTCAACCTGTCCGGGGGGCTGCGGCCGCAGACACGAAGGAATTCCCTCCGAATGGCTCTGAATCAGGGAGACGGACGGCGGCGGCTCAGCTGACCCCCTCCGGCCCGCTTCGCGGTCCACCTCCCCCTGGGGGGAGGAATGACTGAGCCCATTGCTCCCCCAAGGGGGAGCTGTCAGCGAAGCTGACTGAGGGGGTCAACGGAGCTGCAGCCCTCCGGCTCAGGCCAGCGCCGTCACCACCACGCCGAGGGCCGTGGCCGCGCCGGCCGCCAGCTGGCGGGGGGTGAGCCGTTCGCGGAACAGGGTCCGGCCCGCCAGGGCGGCGATCGGCGCCTCGATCACGCCGATAGCGCGCACCGGCCCGGGCGGCGACATGGCCAGGGCCGAGAACCACAGGACCGAGGCCCCCGCCCCGCAGGCGCCCGCGCCGAGGGAGGCGCGCCAGGAGACGAAGACCGCGCGCAGGGCGGCGGGCCTCAGGACCGCCAGGGCGCCGACCAGGACAACCGACTGGAGGGCCTGGGCCGCCACCACCGACCCGATGCCGGCGAAGATCGGGTGCCGGGGCTCCAGGGCCAGGCCCGCCTGCCGGTAGCCGTTCATCGACAGGGCGAAGAAGGCCGCCGCCGCGAGCCCGAGGAGGGCGCCAGGGTCCATCGTCCTGATCCCCTCCTTGGGCCAGGACAGGACCAGGAGGCCAACGGTCGTCACGCCCACCCCCAGCCACTGGAGGAGGTTCATGCCATCGCCAAAGGCGATCCAGCCCAGGACGGCGCCGAACGGCAGGGCGGCCTGCTGCAGGAAGGTGGCGACGGCGAAGCC
>Ga0315906_10004432_pt1 | contig 18057 bp, 18 predicted proteins | sample LakEriMetagenome_4_FD_203526 | JGI IMG/M metagenome (GOLD analysis project Ga0315906, IMG submission 203526) | Freshwater fungal communities from buoy surface, Lake Erie, Ohio, United States - Buoy 2 MA122 | ecosystem: Environmental > Aquatic > Freshwater > Lake > Lake biofilm | place: USA... | reverse complement strand
ACTTCCTCCGCGTGAACGACAACGACCAGTACGAGGTTCGCTTCGGCCACTACGGTCAGTTCATCTGCAACAACCCCGGTGCGAACATCGTCATCACCGGCTTCGGCACCTGATCCGGGGCCTGAGAAAGGAGCCGAATCATGGCACTGAACCGATACCTGTACCCCCAGAAGGGGACCAACCTCGTCCAGCAGGCGACGCTGTTCACGCGAGTGTCCATCGGCGCTGCTGGGGCCGTTACCGGCATCGTTGCCGGACGTGGCGTGACCGTGGCTCGCGCCAGCGCGGGCGTCTACACGGTGACGCTCGACAACGCGTCGTCCGTCTACACGATTGTCGATGTGTCTGGCAGCGTCACGGCGACCCCGTACGCCGCCGGCAACCACGTCATCATCGTCCCGACGGCGACGACGACGAGCTCGGTGACGTTCTCGACGGTCAACCCGCAGAACGGCGGCGCCGGCGATCCGCCGAACGGCTCCGAGCTTTCGCTCGCCATCGTCTGCACCCTTAGCTCGGTGCCGGCCTGATGAAGGGCAAGGGCGGCATGGCCCTCATGATCGCCATCGGCAAGAAGAAGCCGGGGATGGGGATGGAGCGCGGCTCCTCCCCGTCCCTGGGTTCCGAATCCGAGGACGACGAAGAGATGGGCATGGACGGCGAGCTCGGCTCGGTACTCAAGGCCTACGAAGAAGCGAAGGCCAAGGGCAAGTGGGAGCAGGCTGCGGCGCTCTTTAAAGAGGCCGTGAAGTCCTGCGGATACGAGGAAGAAGAGGACTGATATGGCATATTCGCGGACGCTTGCTGAACTCGAACTGGCTGTGCGGCGTGAAGCCGACATGGTGAACTCGCAGTTCGTGACGTCCGCGGAAGTGCGGTCGTACATCAATCAGTCATGGGCTGAGCTGTACGATCGCATGGTCATGTTCGACCAGGAGTACCTCCTCCGGTACGTCGATATCTCCGCCGCTGCATCGAGCGCGAACGGGGATTTCGACGTACTGGTGGACGGTCAAACCGGCATCGTGCTGCAGGTTGCAAACCCAGGCAGCCCGGGCTCGGGTACCGGATACGTGGTTGGAGAAGAGGTCACGCTGTACCCTGTGTCGCCCCCGGCGCACTTCGTCGCCGCGACGGCGCGCGTGACCAGCATCGACATCGTGTCGGGTGCGGTCATCACGCTGGAGCTCACAAGTTCGGGGTTCGGGTACGGAGCGAGTAGCGGCACGAGCGCAGCCGGAGACTTTGAGAACGTGTCGATCCAGTCGTCTGGCGGCGGAGGTGGCGGCTTCACGAGCGTCATCATCGAGAGCGACTTTTACAAGTGCAAGGGCGTGTGGATCGGCGGCACGAACGCGGCATCGCCGGGCGGATGGAATCCGCTGCGTCGCTTTCAGTGGGAGGAACAGAACGCGTTGCGTCAGGCGGACCTGTACGGCGGCCTTGCGGCGCTTCCGCTCTACCGCGTGTACACGCTCTCCGGACGCGAAAAGGTCGCTCTTGCGCCAATGATTTCGGGCACGTACCGTATTTGGTATTACCCAGCGCCGAAGCGGATGCTGTCGGATGTCGAGCGCATCGATGGCCGCGCTGGCTGGGATGAGTGGGTCGTGAAGGACTCCGCGATGAAGTGTCTCATCAAGGAGGAGAGCATCGAGCAGGCGGCCAGCATGAAGGTCATGCGCGACGACATCTTCAAGCGATTCGAGATTCACGCGGCAGAACGCGACGCGACGCAGCCGGAACGCATCAGGAACGTGCGGCTCTTGAGCCGTCGTGCATTCCCCTGGAGGTGAGCCATGGCACAGACGAAGCCGCAGCAGTACACCCCTGCTCCGACCGGCGACCAGACTGTCGACAAGCTGCAGGACGCGGTCCGGCAGACGACGGAGTCGGTGCGCAACGGGCCGCCCAACCAGACGACGGTCAAGTCGCTCATCAAGAACAAGCCCGACCAGGGCGTGGTCTTCCGGCCGGGCCAGACGGTCGACGTGCCGCACAATCTCGGTCGCATTCCGAACGGCTTCAACATCGGCAAGGTGCTGACGAACACGCCGCTCGCGAGCAGCGCGCCCGCGGCCGTGCCGAACCTGCAGCTCGTTCCGGTGGCTGGTCCGCTCGGGCAGAAGATCATGAGGCTGCGCTACATCGCCCCCAAAGACGCAGACGGGAATGATATCCTCGATCCCGTTCGTCTTCAGCTGGAGATTCGGTGATGGAAGAGCGTGTCGTCAACGTACCCCTGGTCGGAGGCATCAACGAAGAGGACGACGTCTTCTCGGTGCAGGGCACTGAGATGTTGCAGCTCGTCAACGTGCAGGCGATCAAGAAGGGCGCGTTCGACACGCGACAGGGCTTCAACCTCGTCACCAAGAGCCCAACGGTCATCGAGCCCGCGACCGCGTTCCGCGACAGCAGTGGCACGACGCAGCTCGTCAGCAACAAGATCGAAGCGATCGGGGCGCACGCCGCGCCGACCGGCACGAGGCCCGTGCTCGCCGCGGGCGGCAAGTTCTACGAGTACGTGGGTTCGGATGCTGACCATGGCTTCCGCGAGGTCAACGACCTGCCGGAGTACGTCGGCACGCTTGCGGCTGTCTCCTCGACGGGCGGCAGCATCATCGAGATCGAGAGCCTCCTGTTCGACAACGAGACCAAGCGCATCACCGTCTGGGTGACTGGCCTCCGTAGTGGGCAAGAGCTCGCGTCGGATCGATCGATGCTGGATCAGATCGCAGGCGACGGCAACTCGGTCTACTACTCGATTCAGAACGTCGAGACGGAGGCCTACCTGGTCCCGCCAACGCGGCTCAACAACGCGTCGGGGTCAGCATCGACGGCAGCCATCAACCTGCGCTTGGTCGCATTCTATGGCGCCACGACGTCGCGACTCGAGCCGATGGCGTTCTGGTACAACTACACCAGCGGCGAAGTCGAAGGGTGCCTGTTTGAGATCGGAACGGGTGCGCCAAAGGCGACCGTCGCGCTTCCACGCAGCGTGACGCTGGAGAAGACGCACCGCAACTTTGATGTGGTGGCACTCTACCAACCCAACTCGGAGCCGTATTACACGATCCTGTACGCGCTGTGCGAGCAAGACACGGCGAGCAGCGTGACACCTGCAAAGGTGGAAGTGCGCATTGGGACGGTGAACGGGACGACCGGTGTCGTCACGTCCGTGTTGACGACGGCGGATATTCTCGCCAGCGTACCGGGCCGTCCGCTCGGACCTGCGGCTGCGCCAAACAGCTTCGTCCCGTGGGCCAACCGAGGTGTGGTCCTGGAGCAGGCGGCGGAAATGACGGCCTCGGCGCCAGCAGACTGGACGGCTACAGTGTCGGTCGCCGTGCGCGTGGTGTCGCGGTACCGTGGCGCCGAAACGATTACGGCTCAGCTTGATGGTCAGTTGTGCCTGGGCCGCATGATCGCGTCGCGAACGGCTGGCACCTACGGGCTTGCGGCGCGCGGGTACAAGTACCTGCCGCTCATTGGCTTTCAGACCAACGATGACCTTTCGCGGGTGACGGCGGCGACGGCGGCCCCTCGGTACTTCAGCGGATCCCCGCAAACGACCGCACCGATTGCTACAAGCTACACGACGAGTACCACCATCCCGGCCCTGAACACATTCGGTCTCTCTGGGCGCAACAGCGAGTGGACCGTCAAGCTCCAACTCGATGACGGCGCGCCACAGGTGTACTTCTGCTCGGTTGGATCGAACATCAACACGGCGACGCCGAGTTTGACTCAGTTCTGGACGCTGTCCCCGAGGTCGTCTCAGCCGTTTGACGCAGAAAACTCAGCGGGACTCGATGGGCCAGGCAACTGTTACGAGTGGATCCGAAACAACTACCCACCCACGCCGCACGCGTACATTGGTAGTCAGGATCTGCCATTTGACGCGCCGAGCCCTACGATTCAGCCAGGGCGACAGGTCAACCTGATCGACATTTCGGCAGCCGGAGCGACCAACACTGGCTTCACGGATGGGTACTACCCATTTGTGAACGTACTCGACATGACCGGCGGCAACATCATCGCGGTCGCTTCAGTGGTGATTCTGAACGGATCAATCGAGGCGATTGCGATTGTGGACCCACTTGGCGGCCCGGCGCCGGGGGGCTATCCATTCGCCGCGGCAACTCTCGTTGGGATTCAGCTTGACCCGGCCAGCGGCGTTGGGGCCGTGGTTATGACCGGCGCAACGGCATACAACCTGACGCGGAACCTCACGGCGGACGCACAGGGCGCGGATCGCCCGACGCGCGCCTCCGTGCAAGCGGGCATCAACGCGTCGTTCTGGTTTTCGGGCCAGCAAGAGCACTGCGTACACCGGTGGTCGGTGGCGCATACCGGCGGGATGGACCTCGTCGTGCTCGCGAGCTGCGCCGCAACGCCCGTTACGAACCCGCACGGCGACGCCCCGTTTGGCGCCGCAAGCCCGATGCGGTTCAACAACTTCTGCGAGTTCTACCGGTATACGTCGGCGGTCGTCAACGAGTACGACCCGCTCGTGCCTCTGACGGGTGGGACTGTGGCCAAGAGCGCGTTGTCGTGCGCGGCGGGTGGACCGTGGCGGCTCGTCGGCGGGCTGGTGGCGGACAACAACAAGTTCTACGCGGCAATCTGCCCTGCTGGCGACGATGCGCAGGCGAGCACGTTCCTTGTGCGACTGACGGTGTCGGATGAGGTCGGCCTGGTCTGGCCAGACGGCGACTCGCAGGAGCCTGTGCCGACCCCGTCAGGAGTCGTCTACGCGGGCAACAAGGGCCTGTTCGTCGAGGCGGCGAACCTGATGCGCGTGACCGCGGCACCGCTCAATGTGCCCGCGCTACGGGTTACGGACAATGGCCTGACGATGGGGTCGCTGCGCAATGGGAGCTCGAAGGGCACCCAGGAGTGCTTCGCGCTCGACTACGAGTACACGCCTCAGAACTACCGCAGCCTGCTGCGCATGAGCGACTACACGTTCATCAACGGCGGCGTCCTGTCGGTCTTTGACGGTGCAAACTGCAGCGAAGCCGGCATGCTCGTGTGGCCGCAGCGCGACCTTTCCAGCATCTGGTGGGGCGATGGCACGAACCAATACACGCCAGCGCGCGTGGCTAACGACCCCTCTTACTTGCCGTTTCAGCAGTTCGAGCAGCCGCCAGCGGGTGGGATTAAGCCCACGTTCCGTGCGCTCTACAACATCACAAGGCCGTATTGGTTCTACGAAGCGGGCCTCGACGTGGCGGGCGGACCGAATGGGTTGCGCGTAAACTACGGCCAGACCCAAACGAAGTGGGGTGGCGACCCAAGCGCAAACTACGAGTCCATCTATGCGGATGGGCGCGTGCAGCAGTTCTCGTCGTTCACGAAAGCGGGGTATTCGGGCGGCGCGGACTTCTACGGCCCGCACTACTACGGCCGCTTTCAGGCGGCTGGCACGGACTTTGGCAACGACAGCGCCAGCGCTACCCCGTTGAACGCACGTGGGTATAGCCGATATGCATACTTCTTGTGGGCCCCTCGCTCTGCGCGCGGGTGGTCGTATCCTGATGTGGGCACGGTCAAGGGGAACGCCGAGAGCGCGTATTCACAGAGCGAGGCTGGCGGCGACTTCCTGATGTCGTGGTGTTACGAGTTTGCGGATGGCACCGGCCGCATGGTCCGGTCCGCGCCGTCAAACCCGACGCAATACACCGTGTGCGCGGAAATCTTCGCAAGCGATCCAGCTGCAAAGCGAGAGAGCGGCAAGAGGAGGCTTGGCGGTCTTGTCACGAAGTTCAAGTGGGGCTTTCTTGCGCCGCGCCTTGAGCTGACGAACCGGCTGTCGGCCGCGGCACAGGACCCGCGCCGCGTGCTTTTGCAGCCGTACTCGACCTGCGAGCCGTACTCGACGGTCATGTACCGCATGCCGTGGTCGAACTTCGAGAATCCGATCAACGACTTCGTGGTGCCACGGAACGCTACGCGCGGTGTGGTGGCCTACGCCACGCAGCCCTACGACACGTCGACCTCGAATCCGTGCGGATACGTGGCGACCAACATCAATCGCCCGCCGAGCAGCCCTGGTGCAAGCGATGGCAACAATGCCATCTTCGACGGAACGTCCGGCGACTACATGGGCATGCTGCGCGAGCCGTACCTGTACACGACGGGTGGTGTGCTCGACAACGTGGCGACGCCTGGCTGCAAGGCCATGTGCGTTCACCAGAACCGCCTCGTCGTGGGCGGCGCGGATGACTCGACGGTGGTGTGGTTCTCGAAGGAGCTCTCGCCGACCGACGCCATCGGCTTCAACGACCTACTCACGCTGACCATCGAGGCCGGCGGCGCGGTCACGGGTCTCGCCTCCATGAACTCGTCGCTCTTCGTCTTCAAGAAGAACGACGTTTACGTCATCTCTGGCAGCATGCCGGACGCGACAGGTAACAGCTCCAGCCTGTCCGAGCCGACGCGGCTCCCGTCAGGCATCGGGTGCATCGACCACCGCAGCGTACTCTCGACGCCCATCGGCATCTTCTTCCAGTCGACGCGCAGCATCGAGCTTCTCACGCCGGACCTGCAGATTACGCCCATCGGCGACAAGGTCATCGACCTGCTTTCGTTGTACCCATACATCGTCTCGGTCTCGCACAACGCAACGACGCAAGAGGTCTACTTCGTTTGCCAGTCAACCCTGCTGTCGCGCACGACCGCAAACGCAAACTCGCGCGTCCTCGTGTACAGCTACCTCATCAACGCCTGGTACGAGTGGCGGACCGATCACCTCGGCGAAGGGCAGGCCTCGATGGCAATGGTCGGGCCGGTGCCGTGGCTCGCGATGCGCAACAGCATCTCCTCGACGGCGCAGGCCTACGTCTACCAGCAGGTGCTTGGCCAGTACGTGGACGGCCTTGAAGACACGACGTCTCCGACCAACGCCTACACGTACTCGTTCATCCAGTCGTTGTGGCAGACGGCGCCGTTTTCGCTCAACCAGGTGCAGGGCTTTCAGCGTACCAAACGCTGTCGCCTCTTGGCGCGGATCGTAAACGGAAGCGGCGCCCCTGGCTTCGAGTTCGGGTTGGTGACCGACAACAGTGCCTTGCAGCTGTCGCAGTGGACGTCGGCGGAGGCTAATGCGGTTGCCGCGTTGCAAGGGCTCCTGCAGCTGGAGACGCACGTGGCCAACCAGAAAGGGCAGCTGCTCGCGTTGGCATGCAGAACGCTGGCTCCAATTGGTGGAGTGAACCAGTTCACCGGAGCGGTGCGCTTCAGCAACATCGCCCTCGTTGTCGGCTTGAAGGCCGGGCTCAATAAGCGTATCACCGAAGAAGCGAAGCATTAGGAGGCGTCATGGCTGTCGATCCACTCACCTTGTCCGCCGCCGCGTCGGCCGTCAACGCGGCCACGCCGTTCGTATCCCGCGCTCTTCAAGGCCTCTTCGGCGTCACGAGCGCCGAGGACGAGGAGCGCAAGCGTATTGAGGACGCCATGGCGCCCTACATGCGCGTGGCGCAGGGCGGGACGACGCAGGGCCAAGCGGGGCTCTCGTATGCCCGTGGACGGGCAGCCCAGGAGCTCCAGGGCCAGGCGGCTCGTGGCACGGCCCAGCAGCAGGCGGGTATGCAGCGCGAGGCCATGCGCGTCGGGCAGGACGTCAACGCGCAGTACGCCTCTCAGCTGGCGGACCTCCGCTCGCGCGAGCAAGAGCGAGCCATGATGGGCGTTTCACGAGGGCAGGCGGCGCTTGCCGATGTTGCGCGGGAGGAAGCCGCTCGTAAGCGCCAGGAGCTGGCCGGCTTTGCCGAGGGCATTGGTGGCATGGCCGCGCGTCTGCTCGGACCTGGTGATGCGCCGACCAAGACCGGGCGCGTGTCGCCGCTGACTGCCAAGCGCCGCGCTGCGGCAGCCGCTGCAGCGGGAGGAGCCGTCGCGGCGGGTGCAGCTCCGCGTGTGCGCATGGGTGGCGCACAGGTTACTCCGGTTGGTGCATACACGCCGCCCGGCGTCGTCCGCGATGTCGGAGAACGTGGCGCCCCGATGCCTGAGGTCGATACCCTGGCGAACACGATTCGCGCGGCGGCGCCCGCGCCCGAGACGCTTGCGCAGTCCGCATTCGTCGCGCCTGAGCCTCCTGCGCAAAGCATCTACGGTGGCGTCAGCCTTGGGAACCTCGGCGCGGCATCTGGCCCCGACATGGCGCCGGCTCCGATTGCCATGACGACGAGCCCCTTTGCTCGTCTGCGGCCGGGCCTCGCGCCTGTCCCGCAGATGGCGCCAAACAGCCCCGTGACGCCGACGCGACGCAAGGCCACGACGGCACCGAAACAGCGCCGCAAGCCGATCGATCTCGGCGATACGTTGATCGAAGAGGCCGACGCGGCGGACTACATCACCGGTCGCCGCCCCGCCGCGCTGCAGCGCACCCGCTGAGAGGAAACCATGGCACAGTCGCCCCTTCGCCAAGCAGTTGGAATGGTCCCGTATGGCGGGGCCGTCTACGACCTCGGTGCGTCTGCATTCGGCGCCGAGGACGGGCTCCCGGTGGAAGGGGCCGCTGTCGCGCCCGTCGAGCAGCCAACCTTCACGCAGATCCCGCCCGAGCGCGAAGGAACGCCCGTCGACCAGCCGCCGACGCCTCAGCGGCAGATGACGCCCGAAGAGATGCAGGCTGCGCAGGACGACGCGCTTCGCCGGCAGCTCGCAATGGTCGACCAGCGCATGAAGATCCTCGGCCTCACTGGCGGAGGACGGCCCGCGTTGCAGATGAACGAACTGCAGCGCGAGGGTTTCCGCCTTCAGGGCCAGGCTCTCGAAGAGATGCGCGCTCCTCTCGATCGCGAGACGGAGCTTCGCGCGAAAGCGATGCGTGGAGCTCAGCGGACCGGTGCGCAGTACATCAGCGATCTCCAGTCGCTGCAGGCGCGTCAGCGCGGTGAAGCGGAGGCGCGAAAGGCCGTGATGGCCGAAGACGAGCGCCGCATGCGCGAGACCGAGGAAGGCTTTGACGCTTCGCGGCTGCTTCGACAGATGGGCGAGCGCCCCCTGGAGACGACGGCGCTCTCGTTCGCGGCAGGCCTGGTTGGCATGCTTAAGGGCAGCGCTGGCCGTACGACGCCGAACGACATCTTGGCCGAGGTCGACAAGGCGGTCGAGCGCGACGTCATGAATCAAACGACCGCCTATGAGCGCATGCTCAAGGGCATGGAGGTTCGTCGTACGAACTTTCTCGACGCACGTCAGATGGGTGCGGATGAGCAAGCGGCCCTGGCTACGACGGCCGCCGCCTCGCTCGACCAGTTCCGACGCGCCATCGACTTCGCGGCGCAGCGCGTTGGAGACGCCCAGACGAAAGCCAAGCTCACCGAGGCGTCCGGCCAACTCAAGATGCAGCAGGGCGACCTGCAGATGCGCATTGCCGAGAAGAACGCTGCGGCAGCCGCCGCACAGTCCGCTCGTGTGCAAGAGATGCGCATGAAGATGCTCGACCAGATGCAGCGCGCGACGCAGGCGGATCCTGCGCTTGCCGAGGACATGGCTAAGCGGTACCCGGACCTCTACACGAAGTTCGACAACAAGATTCGAACGTCCAACGGGCTCGCGAACCTTGCCAAGACGATCACGGGAGCAGGCGATCCACAGGCGCTCAAGGATTACTGGAACACCACGGTCACGAAGGCATACCGCGACGTGCTGTCGAAGGTCGAAGGCGATATCGCGTCCGATCCAAAGACGAGCTTCTTCGATGGGATGAGACTGGCGCTCGTCCGCAAGCTCACGCAAGATGCGACGACACCTGAGCAGAAGCAGTTGGCTGCGGCCGTGCAGCAGCTCGTGAACTACAACCTTCGCGACATCAGCGGTGGTGCCGTGACGAACAACGAGAACGCGCGCGACATCTCTTCGCGCGTCTTCAGCTCGTGGGACGGGTTGAACAACTGGGTGGATACGCAGGCCCAGGACGTCCGCTCCAGTATTGGAGGTTTGATTGAGGCGGAGAAGGGCCACAACCCGGCGCTTGCGGCACGCATTGCGGCGGACTGGGGCGCAGGAATCGTTGCGTACGACGAGCTGACACGACTCCGTGGAGCGACGCGGGCGGCGCAGCAGATTGCCACGAAGGGCAAGCGATGAAGCAGACCACCGTTCGCCTCCGTGACCAGCAAGGCCGCATGGTCGACGTCCCGCAGGCGGACGCCGGCCAGCTGCTCGATCTCGGCTACGCGCCGACCGATCCTAAGCAGAGGGTCACGTTGGCCGAAGGTGGCGGCGAGGTGTCGCTTGGTGATTTGGTCAGCATCCGCAACCAGTACGGCATCACGCCGCGCCTGGAGACGGCGCAGCGGACCTTCGCCCGCACGGGCGAGGAACGCTTCGGCGGCGCGTTCGGCACTGCTGCGGCGCTTGCGTACGGCGGCGCGCAGGCGCTGACGGGCGGAGCGGCAGGCAAAGGCCTGATCGAGACCGGCATGGTCGAGCCCGAGACGCTCGGTCAGCTGCAGGCCACGAGGCCGAAGACCGTGCTCGCGGGCGAAGTGCTCGGCACAATCCCGGTTGCGGCGGCGACGAGTGGTCTTGGCGCAGGCAGCCTTGCCGGCATCGCTGCGCGCGAGGCAGCTATTGGCGCAGCGTACGGCGTCGGGTCGGAGTACACGCAGGCGGCCATCGAGGGTCGCGAGGCGCGCCCCGTCGAAGCCGGGCTCATGGGTGGGACAATCGGCGGCGTCCTCGGTGGGGCCATTGGCGGGGCCGGCATGGCCGTCGAGCGACGTGCCGCGGCCCGTGAGGCGGCAGCGGCAGCAAAGGCCGCGGAAGAGGCCGCCACGCTCCAAGGAAAGGCATCCGTCATTGAGCAGGCGAAAGACCTGTCGACGCGGATGGAGCAGACGGCGACCGAGTACAACTCGTTCCTCGGCAGCCTCGAAGACCTCGGCGTCTCCTCGCCCAAGGGCATCCGCAAGAAGTACGAGCAGGTCAGCAAGACCGCGGACGCGCTGTCGACGGCGCTCACCAAGGCAACGAGCGAAGCGGCGACGCTGGAGGAGAGTCTGCTCCCGATCCGCGCCAGCATCGCGGAGCACCGCACGACCATCGCCAAGGCGGCCGCGACCGCTGCGAAGGACAAGGAGATCAAGCTCGCCGAGCGTCTCACGCTGAAGGCCCAGGAGGAGGCCGAGCGTGCGGCGGGCCGCAGCACGAAGGGGCTCTTGTCCAAGATCTCCAAGGTGGATGCGGACATCGCGGCGCACGAGGCGGCCGAGCGGTCGCTGCAGAACCAGGCGCGCACGCTGGCCGAGACGGCCGGCATGGTCGAAGCCAACGCGGCGGGCAACAAGGCGGCGGTCTCCGAGGCCAACAAGGTCATCGACGACATGGCTCGCGTCGTGGGCCAGGATGCTCGTGCGGCAGCCGAGGCGGGCCGAGCAAACGCGGCCAAGGCGCGCATCAACGCGGAGTTCGAGGACGCGGCGCTGCGTGAAGCGGGGCTGACTCCGACGGCCGACTCGGTGGTGAACGGCGCGCTGCTCGCGGCGAAGGACGTGGACGCGACCAACTGGCGACCGTGGCTCCAGCGCGTCATGAACATCGAGGCCGGTTCTGGACGAGCGGCCAGTATCTTCGGACAGATCCTCGGCAACGACTCCATCATGACGAAGCTGCCCGTCGAGGCGGCGGTTACCATGGTGCGCATCGTCGACCGCGCTGTGGAGGAGGGTGCGTCCGCTGGCTTCCTGAAGCGCACGGCGGCCATCGGCGGCAACCGCCCGGAGTTCCTGCGCATCTCGAAGAACGCGGACCGCGTTCGCAACCTCGTGAACAATGCGGCGGGCGCCGAGGCCAAGGTGCTCCTCCAGAACGCGGGGCGCGAGGCCGATGCGCTTATCACGGGCGCTCGCCAGGCCGATCCCGCCATGGCGCAGGAGGCGATCCGCGAGTTCACGAACATCATCCCGAAGACCGAGGTCGCGGCTGCGGCAGCGCCGATCGCGGACGTGGCGCACAAGGAGGCGGTCGAGCAGGCCGTCACAGCGGCTCAGCTGTCGAGCACGATGGCTGGCGCTGAAGATGCCGTGAAGTCCCTTGCTGGTCGTGAAGCTCGGCTCGCCCGTGAATCGGCCAAGCTGACGAAGCAGGCCGCGGGCCAGGGCGTGAAGGCGGACGCGGCCAGGGCTCGTCTCGGCAAGCTCCAGGCGGAACTCCAGAGCGTTACGGCCACTCGCAAGGCGGCCGAGGAGACGATCCGCACGGCGCGCAGCGTGGCGGACGAGATGCGCAACGCCGGGGCGGCAGCGGCCTCGGCTGCGGCATCCGAGCGCGCGACCATCGCTGACCTGAACCAGCAGCTCCAGAACGTGCGTGCGGCCTCTCAGCTGGCGGACGCGGCGGCGAAGGTCCGTGCGCTGACCGACAAGCAGAAGGCGGCGGCGTCGCTGCGTGACCTGCTTGCGGCCAAGGAGCAAGATGCCAAGACGCTGCGCGACGGCATCCTGGCTCTCGATCGCGAGGGCGGCCGGTTCCGGACGACGCAGGGGCGCCTCGTGCCTCCTGGCGAAGAGCGCCTCATCGAGCAGCAGCTCAAGGCGTTCTACAAGACCGAGGAAGGCGCGAAGGTCCAGGCGGCGCTGAAGGGCGTTGGGGTTCAGCCGGAGAACGCGACGGCCATTGGCGCCGTCCTTGGTTCGGCCCTGGTGGAGAGCGTGCTCGGGCACGGGCTCGTGGGCACGATGCTCGGCGCCGTCATCGGCGCAAAGCTAGGCGGCCGTGGCGTCGGCAAGGTCGTGGCTCAGGTCATGAATCAGCTGAAGACGACGCAGGCGATCGACAAGATGATCGCCGGGTTCGAGAAGGTGGCGCCCCCGGTCGCGCGCGCCTCAAACCTGTCGTCGACCTACAACTTCCCCGTCGAAGAGGCGCACTCGTTCGTCGAGGACCTGAAGCGCGAGAAGGCGGCTATCGACACGGCGTGGCGCAACATCACGGCGATGCCGGACCTGAACCAGCGTGCCGTGGCTCAGGCCAAGCAGCGGTTCGACGACGTGGTCAGCTACCTCGACATGAAGCGTCCGCCGGCCGGCATCGTGACCGGCGCGAACGCCACCGAGTTCGCTCGTGCTGTGGCGGTCATCAAGAACCCGGAGCTCCTCCAGCGGTTCATCCGAGACGGCGCTCTTCGGCCGTCTGATGTCGAGGTGCTGCGTCGCGTTTCGCCGGCTGCGTACGAGAGCCTCGACTCGGCGGTGAAGCTCCTACACGTCGACCGTCCAGACATGGCGATTGCCCCACTCTTTGGCTTGAAAAAGTCCAAGAAAAAGGCCACCGGCTACACCATGAGCGTCTTCATGAGTCAGCAGCTGATCGGCGCCGCGCCCTCGCGCGAGCAGCCCATGATCGCCGGCTCAGAATCCGCTGCAGCGCGCGGCCGTCCGTCGAGCAAAAGCTCGAAGGTCGAGAACGTGAAGCTCCGCTAACACTCATGCCGGCATCAGGCCGGGGATACGACAGGCAAGGAGAACACCATGACGAGAATCGGAACAGGCCTCAGCAGCAAGACGCGAGTGTACTCGGTCGTGCCGTCGGACACGAACTTCCACCTGCTTGAGAGCCCGATCCCGCAGGGCAGCCAGGTGCCTGTCCGCGGTACGCCGATCGACCTCGTCAACGGTCCGGTCCGCACGCTCGACAGCTCGTACGTGCAGGGCATCACGATCTACAACGACACCACGACGGCGGGCGAGGTTCTCTACGTGGCGAGCGCGGACTACGACACGGAGCCGCCGACTGGCACCGGCACGAACACGGCGTTCAAGGTGATGCCGGGCGAGTCCATCGCCATTGACTGCCGTGATGGCTCGGGAATCGCCATCGCCTTCAGCAGCACGGTCGGACGCTCCGCCCGCGTGATCGGGAACTGACATGAGCGCCCCTCGCCTTCTCGCCCCGACGACGATCTCGGGCGGCGTGCCTACGGCTGGCGCTGGCACGCTGAACACTATCGCGCTGTGGACGACCCCGGACGGGAACACGCTAGGCAACTCCCTGCTGACGCAGTCCGGCAACATCGTGACGAACGCGTCTGGAGCGATCCGCGCGGCGGGTACGACGCAGACGTCGCCCGCGTTCACGCGTCATGACACGACGACCAGCGGCATCTACTTCCCGGCGACGAACGAGATCGGCTTTACGATCTCCAGTCAGCACGCGATGTTCATCAGCTCTGGTCGCTACGTCGGCATCGGCACAACGAGCCCCGCGGGCCGCTTGGACGTGGTTGGCGTCGCCGCCTCGTTGGGTTGGGCTATTCGCGCGCAGGTCAACAGCGCGAACACGTCGCCAGCACTGAACGCGGAACTTGGGCTCAACCTCAAGAACACAAGCGCGACGGTCGGCAACTACACGTCGATCACGAACCGCGACAGTTCGGACAACGCGAACACGCAGATCAACTTCATCAACGTCAACAACAGCGGCAGCGGCGCGATCAACTTCGTCACGCGCGACTCGGTCGGAGGCAGCGGCGAACGCGCCCGCATCGACTCGGCGGGGAACTTCGGCATCGGCGTCATCCCGAGCGCGTGGGCGTCTTCGGTGCGCGCCGAGGAAATGCGCACGCACGCACGATGGAACTACAACAGCGGCAGCGATTCAGTTGCCTATTGGACCGTGAACGCTTTCCTCAACAGCGCCGGGAATGCGATCTACAAGGCGTCCACTGCAGCTTCGCAATACAGTCAGAACGGCGGCGCGCATGTATGGGAGCGCGCGGTCAGTGGTACGGCAGGCAACACCGTTACCTGGCTGGAAAGCGCCCGCATCGACTCGTCGGGGAACCTCATCCTCAACACCGCCAACACCGGCGCGACGATTCAGGCGGCGGGCAGCCAGCAGGGCCTCAAACTCCCCGCGACGCCGGGCAACGCGGACGCGCAGACGCTCGATTGCTACCAGGAGAACCCGCTGGCCACGACGGCAGGCAACGGATGGACGCCGACGATTGGCGGCACTGCGGCGCAGTGGGGCGGAACGCTACCAACCGTGAGCTTTGCGCGGTATGTGCAAATCGGATCAATCGTCTTTTGCGACGTACGTTTGACGAGCGCAAGCATCCAATCGACATACGGCGTCACGACCATTACGCCTCCGCCGCCTGCGCAAAATGCGTTCGCAACGGAAGTCGTCGTGCCCGCGTCTACCACATCGGGCGGCGTCACCGGAAACGGCGCACAGTTCGGCGGCGTCGTGTACTTGCCAACGCTTGCCGCAAGCACAGCGATCCGCCTGACGTGGTTTTACTTCACGACCTCCTGATAGGACTCACACCATGTTCGCCACCATCGAACCCGTTTCCGTATTCCCGTCCACGGCCACCGTGCTCTGGATCAACAACGTCAACGTGCAGCCGGGCACGAGCGCGAGCTACCAGTGGTGGCTTCAGGACGCGCAGCGCGCGAACCTCACGACCGGCACCATCAACCTCACGGGCGACGCTTACGCAGCGTGGGGCACGGACGACGACTACCTCTACACCTACACCGCCGCGCAGCTCGGCCTGACGATCATCGAGATCGTGCCCGACGCGCCGCCCGCTCCCGAGCCGACGCCCGAGCCCGCCCCCGTCGAGGAGCCTGCTCCGGTGGTTGACGACACCGCCGCTCCCGTGGCACCTTCCGTGGACACCCAGGAGGAATCGTGAACACGGAACAAGCATTTCAGAACCTCGTCCTCATCGTCATGCGCGCCCAGAAGGCGGGGCTGCTCGAACTCCACGAGGCGGTCGCGGTCAACGAGTCGCTCCAGACGGTGAACAAGGCCCTTGGCCTTCAGCCTCCGCAGCAGGCGGCCCCGGTGGTCGCCGAGCAGGCGCAGGCGTGATGTACGGCCCGCTCCTTAGCCTCGCGACGTTCCTGCTCGTGCAGGCAGGAGCGGCCATCTGGTGGGCCTCGCGTATCTCTGCGGAGATGCGCGCGGTCTCCACCGCCATCACGACCTTGACCAACAAGGTCGACAAGCTCGACGCGTCGGTGACGACGCACGAGACGGCGATCGGAATCATCCGGGCGATGAACGACTACGAGCGCCAGTCGATGAACGGAAGCAGCCATGAGCGAGCGCGTTGAACTCTGGGCGGTGTTCATCTGGCCGGCCATCACCGGCATCTTCAACGTCCTCTTCCGCACGAGGACTCCGGAGGAGTGGGTGGAGCGCGGGGAGAAGTACCCGCGCTTCGCCGCGGTGACGCGGCTGATCCGCGCCATCGGCTGGGACCCCGTGAAGATGGTGCAGGCCATTGGTCAATTCGTAGCGGGAGGCAATCAATGACCCATGCCTATGCCTATGGTCATGCGAAACGGTTGGCGCTTCTGGTGGCTGCTGCTGCGGCTGTGGGCTGTTGCCCTGTCCGCTGGCCTTCGTCGCAGGGGTTGGCTCCCGCCCAGAACTACGTCCGCTACCTCGCGCTCGTCGTCAAAGACGGCGACAAGCGGTGCGCCGACGAGTCCAAGACCAAGGACGAGGCGGAAGCCTGCATCCAGGTCTACGGGGAGGTGAAGACCGTGCTCATCAAGTTGGAGGGGCCGTGAACATCACCGCCGAAGAAGTGCTGCGCTACGTCATCGAGTGGCTGGCGAAGAACGCGCCCGAGCTTCTCGCGCGCCTCTACGACGACGTGCCTCCCGCCAAGACCATCCTCGCCGGGCCGAGCGCCGCTGAGCAGAAGCTCGCGGAGCTGCGTCGCCTCGAAGGCACGGAGGATTGATATGGCAAAGCCGAAGACATCAAAGCAAGACTCGAAGGCACGGAGGACTGACATGGCCAAGCCGAAGACATCAAAGCAAGACATCCCGCAGCCGCCGCCGTATGAGATCCGTGAGGACAAGACGCTCAAGGCGCAGGGCTACTTCGGTCCGATCAAGAACGTCGAAGGCACGCCCGCGACCGAGATCTCGCTGTCTGGCGGTATCCCGATGTCGAAGCCGTTCACTCACGAAGACGATCTGCTCTACCCATCGATCGTCCCGGGCATGACGAAGGAGCAGCTGGAGTCGCAGCTTGCGGGGGAGGACCTGTCGCCCGAGCTCGACCGCATGGCCTGGCGCCATGCGCGAGAGCGTCTCAAGGCAGGCAAGAGCCCGTTCGCCACACCTGGCGAGCAGTACCCATTCCCGGGGTACGAGGACCAGTTCATGAAGCAGTACCCTGGCGCCGTCATGAGCTACCCAGATCAGACGGTCGGCTACCAGTACGCGGCAGGCGCACCGGTCACGCCGTTCATGAGCCCAGTCGCCTCGCGCTCTGTACCGGTCGAACCCAACATGTCGCTCGCGACCGCGCTGCGAGCCCAGCGGCGAGCACGTTGATGGGAGTCGAGAAGCCGGCTAAGCGAACGCCCGTGACTCCCGAGCAAGTATTCCTTGCCCTGGGGACCGCGTGGCAACTGCTCACCGGCTCTCCCCCAGACCGCAAGGTTCTCCACATCCTCCACGCCCAGAGCGCACTGGAGACCGGCCATTGGCGGTCCATCATGAACTTCAACCTGGGCGGCGCCAAGAAGCACGGAGACAACGACTGGTGCTACTTCACGACGACGGAGCGCCTTCCGCACAAGGCGGCGGACCAGCTCATCGCCTCGGCCAAGCCGGGCGAGGTGACGGTGCTCAAGCAGGACGACACCTTCAAGACCGTGAAGGTCTCTGGCAAGCAGTCGATGAACTGCTTCGCTTCGTGGGACGATCTCGATACGGCTGCGAAGGACCACCTGGCGCTGCTGTTCCGGCGCTTCCCCGCTGCTGTCGAGGCCGCGAAGAAGGGTGACGCCACGGGCTACGTGCGCGAGCTGAAGAAGCGCGGCTACTTCACGGCAAGCGAGGAGGAGTACACGAAGATCGTGAACTCCATCGCTCGGCGCTACACTCGGGAGTTGCAAGGCGTCCAGCTTCCTGGCGTCATCATGCTCTAGGAGACCCCCATGCCCATGAAGCCCGGCAAGAAGAACATCGGCAAGAACCTCGAGAAGCTCAAGGATGAGGGCTACCCGCGCAAGCAGGCCCTCGCCATCGCGCTCGACGTCAGCCGTCGCCGCAAGAAGGCTAC
>Ga0315906_10004428_pt1 | contig 18068 bp, 12 predicted proteins | sample LakEriMetagenome_4_FD_203526 | JGI IMG/M metagenome (GOLD analysis project Ga0315906, IMG submission 203526) | Freshwater fungal communities from buoy surface, Lake Erie, Ohio, United States - Buoy 2 MA122 | ecosystem: Environmental > Aquatic > Freshwater > Lake > Lake biofilm | place: USA... | reverse complement strand
CCAATTTATATCAACACATACAACTGATGGATTGAACATAAAACTTGGTTCTAATGGTGCGTGGATTGGAGATGGTGGAGTATTAGATACCGTACAAATTACTGGAATTTTGAATCCTGAACAGGGTTATATTAGATTTGGTAGTGGTAGTGTAAGTCCAAGAATTGGTCATACAAGTGAAGATGCGAATACATTAACTGTTGAAGGATTTTTAAGAGTTAACGACCCTGTTTTAATTGGTTCCGGTTCTTTAGTTTCAGGTAACCCTGAAATGATACGTGTATATAGTTCAGGTAGTTACAACATTGCAAACTTTTTAGGTAATACTGAAACTTATTCACAAATAAATGTAAAAAATAATAGTTCGGCTGCTGGAGCGAGTTCTGATATTGTTGCAACCGCAGACAATGGTGACGAAAATTTACATTATGTGAATATGGGTATTAATTCAAGTGGATTTGATACACCGTTTTCTATTGGATATCAAAACGATGCATATGTTTATAACGCTGGCAGAGATTTATATATAGGAACACTTGATGCTGTTGACATTAATCACGGACATGTACATATTTTCACATCAAATAGTTGGGAAAGTCCACAAATTTCAGTTTTAAATAATCAACAAATTGGTTTCAATACATCAGGTATAACATCTGGTTACACATATGAATTCAGTGGTAGTGTAAAATTTGATAACTTAATATCTTTAACACCGGTAAATGAATTACCAACAGGTTCAACGTTAGGTGATATGGTTGTTTCAGGATCAAATTTATATTTCCATAATGGTTCTAATTGGAATAGTGTTAATTTAACTTCAGTTTAATAATTCAATATGGATTTTTTTATCAGACAAGGGGCTAGTGACCCAATATTGAAAATGAGAATGATTGACGACGGAAAAAACGATAAGTCATCATTTAATGAGATGCTTGAAAACGCAAAAATCACATTTGAAATGTCTGATGTTGCAACTGGTACCCCATATATATTAAATGCTGAATGTAATTTAACAAATAGAACAAAAAAGTTCAATTATATTAATGACGAATATTATATAACTTATAGATTTACAGAAGAACAAACTTCTGAAATTGGTAAGTTCGAAGGAAAAATTACAATTCAATTTAATGATGGTAATGGTAATGACACAACTAAATTAATTTTACCAATAAGAGAAAAATTATTTATTAACGTTATTTAAGATGTCAAATTATATTAAATCTGGTTCTACAATTTATAGTGCAGTTACAAAGAATACAACATTTAATATAGGTGTTACAGGTGCGGATGATTATGGTCCAACAAGTCAAAAAGGTTTTTATAAAGGTATAATTCCACCTGTAGGTGGTTATACCATATACATGCATAAAGAATTACAAGGACCTTCAATTCATGTTGCAAATGATGATAATCAATGTATTTTCTTTTTAAAATCATTTGGTGCAACCGGTTCAACAATATCAGAAGTTTTAGCATGGTCAACAGGTAGAACAGACATATGGGTTCAAACTGCAGAAATTACAATAAACGATATTACAGGAAATACACAACAAATTGTTTCCGATGGTTTGGTGTTGAAATTAGATGCGAGTAATCCATCATCATATTCAGGTTCAGGTAATATTTGGTATGATTTAGCCGGAACACAAGATAATATTACATTATATAACACACCAACATTTACATCAGGAACACCATCATATTTTACATTTAATGGTTCTAATGAATATGGTTTAGGTTCTAATGGTATTATACCATCAACTGGATATACAAAATCAGTTTGGGTGTATTTGAATGCATATCAAGATAATAATATAGTAAGTGGTGATGGTCATTTTATGTATATGGGACCAAGTGGTGCTAGTCATAAAATTTATTGTGGTCATAGTAATTGGGGTAATTTTATGGACTACCCATCAACATCAACAATTAACCTAAACACTTGGTATAATATTACATTGACATTTAATACCACCGATGGTATGAAACTTTATATCAACGGTGTTTTAGATAGCACATATACAGCAAATAAGAACGCACATCCAGGTAGTGGTACAGTAAATTTAGCGACATATAACGGAGGTAATTTATTAAATGGTAGAATTGCAAAAGTGTATTGTTATGACAAAAGTATAACTAGTAACGAGGTATTAACCAATTATAATTCTGACGTTTCTAATTTCGTATAATTTTTTATTTTTCAATTTTTTTTCTTATAATTATTAATGTAAACAAGGCAAATTGTGATATAATCACAAGCTAATACGTCACATTAAAAATTATAATATATGCAAGAGATTATCTCTCAAGAAGTTATCGAAAACTTCTTAAACGGGGGTGACCCTGAAGAATATATCGTAGGTGTTGAATACGATTATCCCACAAATACAATTTACAAAATTATTCAAGACCCTGAACAGGGGAAAATTGTTAAACCAGATTCTTTTACACCATTTATTTGGGTTGGTGATTTGAGTGGAATGAATTTTTATAATAATTCAAAATCTATACAAAAAAAACGTATGGGTGAGTTTGGAATTATTATTGAAAAATTAGAAACTCATGGCAATGAACGTTTAGAAAATGGTATGACCCATTTAGTAAAAAGTATAAAAAGTTATACCGATTTGATTTCATTTTTTAGAATGGGTGGATTAAACCCGTGGGATGAAAAATGTAGACATTTATTTACAGTATTGAACCCAGTAGAACAATACTTAATACAAAAAAAGAAAAGATTATTTAAGGGTATTGAAGATTATGGTGGTGTACACAGATTTGTATTCGATATTGAGACCACAGGTCTTAATCCTGAAGATTGTAATATTATTTTGATTGGAATTAAAGATAATCGTGGTTTAAATGAAACAATACCTGCGTTTGGTGAAGATGGTGAAAAAAAATGTATCGAAAGATTTTTTAAACATATAAAAGATTTAAAACCAACAATTATTGGTGGATATAACTCCGCGTTTTTCGATTGGCCTTTTATTTTAAAACGTGCACAAATTCTCGGGGTTGATGTTGATGGTTTAACACAAATCTTTACATCACAAGGAATGAAAGAGAAAGAAGGGATGTTAAAACTTGCAAATGAAATTGAACCTTATACACAACATGTTATTTGGGGTTTTAATATTATTGATATTGCACATTCAGTAAGGAGAGCACAGGCAATTAATAGTGAAATCAAATCGTGGGGTTTGAAATATATTACAAAATATTTGGAGAAAGAAAAACCTAATCGTGTGTATGTTGACGGAGGTAAAATTTCAAAAATATATTTGAGTAATGAAAGTTATTATGTTAATCCAAAAACAGGTAACTATAAACAAATTGGTGAGCCGGGTACCGAAGGATTGTTAGAAAAATATCCAGGTAAATTTGAAATATGGCCGGGTAGAAAAATTGTAGAACAGTATCTTGATGATGACTTGTATGAAACTATGATTGTTGATGACTCGTTTTCTCAATCAACATTTTTACTTTCTAAATTGGTTCCTACCACATATGAAAGAATTGCAACAATGGGAACTGCGACATTATGGAAAATAATAATGTTAGCATGGTCTTATGAAAATAATTTGGCAATACCGGCAAAAGATGAAAAACGAGCAATTACAGGTGGATTATCACGTCTATTAAATGTTGGTTATTCGAAGAACATTGTTAAGTTTGACTACGCTTCACTTTATCCATCAATTCAACTTGTATATGATGTGTTTCCTGATTGTGATGTGATGGGTGTACAGAAATCGATGTTAAAATATTTTAGAAACATTCGTATTAAATACAAACGTCTTGCCGGTGAACTTGCAAAAACAAATCCAGTTGAAGCGGAGATGTATGACCGTAAACAATTACCAATCAAGATTTTTATTAATGCTTATTTCGGTAGTTTGTCGGCACCACAAGTATTTCCGTGGGGTGATATGAATATGGGTGAAACTATTACGTGTGTTGGTCGTCAGTGTCTAAGAATGATGATTATGTTTTTCCAAAGAAAAGGATATAAACCTCTCGTAATGGACACGGATGGTGTGAACTTTGAAACACCTGATGATATTGAAACACATACATATGTTGGTAAAGGATTAAATGAATTAGTTACTGAAGGAAAAGAATATACAGGTATTGAAGCAGATACTGCAGAGTTTAATGATACATTCATGAGAAATGAAATGGGTCTTGATATTGACTATACTGCACCAGCTTGTATTAATGTTTCTCGTAAGAATTATATTATCAAGTTAATGAAGAAAGGAAAAGAAAAAATTAAATTAACTGGTAATACAATTAAATCTAAAAAGATGCAAACTTATATTGTTGAATTTTTAGATGAAGGATTGAAATATTTGTTAAATGGTGACGGTCATTCATTTGTTGAATTGTATTATGATTATGTAAATAAAATTTATAATAAAGAAATACCATTATCAAAAATTGCAAATAAGGCACGTGTTAAACAATCGGTAGAAGAATATAAAAAACATATCAAGAAAACTACCAAAGCAGGTTCATTAATGTCACGTCAAGCACATATGGAATTAATCATACAGAATGATTATCCTGCTGGTTTAGGTGATACAATTTATTATATCAATAATGGTATAAAAAAATCATCAGGTGATGTTCAGAAAATTGCAAGACCAAGTAAAAAAGCACAAGAAGAATTTATCGCAAAACATGGACATCCGATGCCACCTGATTATATTGAAGTAAATTGTTATATGATTGAAGAAAAGGAAATATTAAATAATCCTGACATGGTGGGTGATTATAATGTTGCACGTTATTTAAACATTTTTAACAAACGTATTGAACCATTGTTAGTTGTGTTTCATCCTTCAATTAGAGAAGACATATTAGTTGAAGACCCAAATAATAGGCAGTATTTTACTAAAGCACAATGTGAATTGGTAAATGGGTTTCCATTAAAAGAAGAGGGTCAAGATAAATTAGAAGAGGTGATGACACTATCAGACAGTGAGGTTTTATTTTGGAACAGAGTACAAAGAGACCCATACTTTATGTATGTAGAAAATAGTCTAGAACTTGCAGACCCTTATTGGGTAGATAAAAATAGAAGAGTCGTTGCGATGCAAGAAATAAGTGTTAAGTCAAATGAAGAAGAAATAATCGAAACTAATGGTAACGATTATGCATTACATGCGGTTGAATCTTAAATTACGTTAATTGGTGAAGGCATAGCTCTGAACTTAAGCGATTTGTTTAAGTTCTCAGCTTCACCAGCTTTTCTTTCTAAAAGTTTGTCAGGACGTAATCTTTCTAATCTTTGCATTAATTCTTCAATAAGTTTAGATTTTTCGTCTTTAGCTTCTGTTAACAATGTAGAGTAATCTAATTTAACTGCACTATCAGGAACTTGTAAGTCACCTGAGAATTTACCCCATATTCTTGCCAAACCTTCTTTAGCATACGCAATAAGGTATTTTCTAACCCAATTCTGTGCTGGTTTATTTAAAGATTCCCATGTAATTTGATCTGTGTCCACATCAGAAGGTAATTTGATGATATCTTTATTTTTAGCTAAACAATCATCTCTATCACCATCATTAACATCATAGTACCAATACCAAACTTGGAAATTATTCGATGCTACGTTTGCGAAATCAAACTTTCCACCCGGTACATTATATAAATGAACTAATTTTTTACCTTCAGGACCCGCAGTTATTCTATATGTTAATTCACCACCTATTAATCTGTTTTTTAAACTTCTGTCTTGCATTCTTAGTAATAGGTCAAATGCTGGCATCATAAAGTATGAACCCGCGTTACCCATCTGTGCAAAACCACCAATACCACCAAAACCAACACCACCCAAACCACCGAAACCACCTAAAAATGGGTCAATAATTGAATCCGTCAATTCTGCACGTGTAAACCAAAGAAGTTCATTTATTTCACGACCAGCCGGAATTTCATAAGTTTGTTGACCTTTTACGATTGTAATAAAATCCTTTTTCATTTCCCAAGGACCATTAGCTTGAAGACCAACAATCTTTGAATATGAGTATGTGTATTGGGTTTCATAATCTAAACTTCTCGTAGTAAAAGCTCTGGTGAGAGATTGTGTATCTACGTCTAAACCGGCCAAAGCGGACCATTGTGATTCAATTAACCAATCACTTACATACTGTTCATATTCAGAGAGTGAAAGTTCCATAAACGTATCCATCTGTTCTTCCGTAAGTTCAATTCCACGAACTGGCATCCCCAAAAGGTGGAAGACCTGTGTATACAATTTATCTTTCTCGGTGTCTGTAATAATTTGTGCCATATCTTGGTTTATTCTTATAAATATCTTATATTTAGGTTATGACTGATAAATTGAACGAACTATTTCACGTATGTGGAATTAACGATTTCCACTTCACGTACCAAAAAGTGGGGGAAGAAAACTATATTAATTACGAATTAACACCCGATAAAAAAATTGTGGTAAACATCGTTAACATAGAAGATGTGGAACTTGAAAAATTGTTGGAAGATAAAATTAACGAATTAAAGAAGTTGTTTAATTAAATCCTGACTGAACGATTCTGAATATTCTCCGTCTCCCATAACTTGGTCTATAACACCCTTTTTCCTTTGTAATATATTGTATATTATTTTTTCTACTGTATTTTCAAATACTGGATAATATACTAACACACTATTTTTCTGACCATATCGATATGCTCTGTCTTCTGCTTGACTATGGTGAGCTGGTACAAATGATAAATCATTCATAACAACAACCTCAGCAGCGGTTAATGTAATACCAACTCCTCCTGCAACAATATTGGAAATAAAAATTTTTATTTTACTTTCATTTTGAAATCTATCCACAGCTTCTTGTCTTCTCTCTTTTGACATACGTCCATCAAGAATAACAGAATTTTTTTTATATTTTTCATGTAACATATCTAAAGTCATTGTAAAGTTTGTGAACACAATAACTTTTTTGTCTTGTTCTATACATCTATCAATCAATTCACAAGTATAAGGTATTTTTTCATATGAAATTAATTGACGAACTTTCATTAAACGATTAAGTGTTACTGATAAAGTTTCTTTATCTCTATTTTCACTACTGATACGTGTGAAGTCATCCATTTCTTCTTCATACATTTTTGAATTCAACTCAACAAAAATTGGAGTAATAATTTTTTCAGGTAAATCCAAAATATCAGTTTTCATTCTACGTAAAACATATGGTTTAGTTCTTTCACGTAATTCATCTAAATTACTTGCACCACTTGTGTTCCATACTTTTCTATTACCAACTTTAAATTGAAATCCTTTACAATATCTTTTAACATATGTTTGCCAATTTAATGTCAAAGGTGAATCAACAATCTTTAATAAGTTGAAATAATTGATTGGTCTTGATGTCATTGGTGTCCCCGTTAATAACCACACAGTTGGTATCTTTGATAAGACATCATTTAATAACCTTGTTCTATTTGCTGTCGTGTTTGAAATATAATGTGCTTCGTCGACAATTGCTAAATCAAAACCTTCATTTACTAATAATTTATAATCATCACTGTCTTCACTCTTATCTGTTGTATGATAGTTTTTAATTATATCATAATTGATAATATAGAAGTCAAATGTGGAACCCCATTTACGACCTTCAACGATTAATGTTTTTCTATCTGAATAATTTTTAATTTCTCTGTCCCAATTTATTTTAAGAGATGCTGGACATACAATTAAAACTTTCTTTGCACCACTTTCTAAAGCAGCAATAACCGCCGAAGTTGTTTTACCGAGACCCATATCATCAGCAAGAATAAATTTATTATTTGCTAATAATTTTTCAATTGCAACTTTTTGATGTTCCATTGGAGGTCTTGAACCATACTTTGTATAATCAATTACTCTGTTTAATTTTTTCTCTTCCTGTAATATTACCGCCTTTGGAACCCACATTGCACTCATTTGGTCACTATCCAAAACCTTACCCCAAATTTGAAAAGCCTTATCAGAATCACACAAAAGTTTCTCACACCAAATTTTTTCTGGTGGTTTCGGTAATAACCTTTCTTCCATTATTTTTTCACCAAATGTTGAAACAATGTTAATATACTTTCGTGCAACTTTAGGTACAACATCTTTGTATTTTATAACGTGTTCAGATTGAGGTCTTGTTAATTTGAAATTCTTAACCTCATTAAATTTCCTCTTCCAATCCAAAAATTGATTGTTGGAACCTTCGTAACTCAATAAAATTTCCCTTGCTTCAATTTCGGGTATCTTAGTTTCCATATTCAATATATATAAAATATAACTAAATAGATTGTAACATTAAACTATTTATAAGGATATGAACAATAAACTACCAATCACCAGATTAAGTAAATTTTTCTCACAAGACGACTTTGATATTAATATTCAAATGGGTCAAGAATACCTACATGGTGATTTGAATATGAAATTGGTGTTATATCGTGTTGATAGAGGTAAAACAAGTAGTGATTCGGTTTATGCTGAAGCGGGTAGTGGTGAAATAAAATATTACCCTCCGATTGAGTTTAATGCGTTGGTTAAAATTGATGAACCTAAAAACTCATCATATAAAGGCGGTTTACTCAGATATAATGAGCCAGGTAATTTAATCTTATCAGTTTATATAAAACATTTAGAAGAGTTGAAAGTAGATATCAAATATGGTGATTACATTGGATATCAAGATTCTGAAGATAGAGTTAGATATTATACGGTAACAAATGACGGTAAAGTAACATCAGATAATAAACACAAAATGTTTGGTTATAAACCACATTACAGAACAATAACATGTGCACCTACACAAGAAGGTGAATTTAAAGGAGTATAATATGGGAATACCCAAAAGAAAAAATAACATCGAAGTTTACGGTAATAAAGAAACCGAAAGAGGTGTAAATGTTATTAATAGAAGACAAGAATTATTAGATAGAATTACAAAGTCTGATAGTTTTTTACCTGATTCTTTACTTCACGAAGATATGGATTCGGGTATGTTAGATTATGTTAAATCTTCATTTAAAATCGTAAGTGATGGTGGTCAGATACCTGTTATACCGAGGATATTAACTGTACAGAGATGGTCTGAGTTTTCAAACAATTGGGAATTTAGTGATGAGGACGGTAACATGAAATTACCTTTTATTGCTATTATTAGAAAACCTGATGTTCAACCGGGAACAAATCCTGTAACACAAAGAACTATACCTGATAGACAATCATTCCACTATGCTACTGTACCAACTTGGAACGGAACACAAATGGGTGCCGACGTTTATAAAATACCACAACCTGTGGCGGTGGATGTATCATATGAGGTTGTTTTTGTTTGTAATAAACTAAGAGAGTTAAATAAGTTTAATAAAATTGTTTTACAGAAGTTCTCTTCAAGACAATCATATACATCAATAAAAGGTCATTACATTCCAATAGTATTAGATGGAATTGAAGATAATACACCAATGGAAACTTTGGATGGTCGTAGATTTTATTTACAAACCTACAAGTTTACAATGTTAGGGTTATTGATTGATAGTGAGGAGTTTGAAGTGAAACCTGCAATCAGTAGAGCTTTTTTAGTTACTGAATTTATTACGGACAAACCAGTATCTAAAAAAACATTAACGGGTAATGTGGATATCACAATATGTAAAATTACGGCTGATGGGACCACAACATCGTACTCTGTTGGGGAACCTATGACTAAATTGTTTAATGTTTATTTAAATGGTGAATTATTAACTAAAGATTTGAATTATCTACATATTACAGGAACCTCAAGACTAACATTTTTGGGTGCTCCTGAAAACGGAGACATTATTACAATTCACTATTATAGAGGAAAGAAAGACACACAAGTGGATAATGTGAACACGTTTTTGAATAATTATGGAAAGGTCGTTTATTTAACCACCGAATCCATCACGTTTACCACAGGGTCAACTGTTTATTTGCAATTGTCATATGATATTGATACCTTTATTAGTTTGGATGTCAATGGTCTTTTACAAGAAGAAACAACAAATTTTGTAATTCAGAACACAAAACAGATAAAATTGTTAGGAACTCCTTCAGTAGGTTCAACTATTAATGTAACATATCTTCACTAATTATTCTCCGTAGATATCTTTCTTTTTGGGTTTACTTAATTCATCTATGAATTTTTCTAAGACCTTATGGATTTTTAATCCATTTTTATCACAGTAGGATTTAAGTATTTCGTGGTGTTTTTCACTGATTTTTACATTTTTTTGTTTCTTTTCCATGGTAAAGATAATAAAAGATAAATAACTATCTTTTTAAGAAAAGTGTGGAAATCTTTGGTAAAATCAAAGATATTTATAAGAAGTAATAAAAAAATATTAACCAAACATTTATCAATGGCAAATTCAAACAGAGTTTTCGTTTCTCCGGGTGTCTATACTTCAGAGAAAGATTTAACATTCGTTGCACAGAGTGTAGGTGTTACCACTTTAGGTTTAGTAGGTGAGACTTTAAAAGGTCCAGCTTTCGAACCAATTTTAGTTGGTAATTTTGATGAATTCAAAACATATTTTGGTCCATCATCTCCAGAAAAAGACGGAGTTGGTAACCCTAAATATGAATTACCTTATGTCGCAAAGTCTTATTTACAAGAGTCTAATCAATTATTCGTTACAAGAATATTAGGATTAACAGGATACAAACCAAATAAAACATTCGCAATCAAATCTATTGGTGGTGTTAAAGTCGACTTAACAGACTACACATTAGGATATGAAATTTCAGCTATTACAATTAGTAATTCTTCTATAACCACAGCAGACGTTACACCAGGTGCAAGTGATGATTTAGATGATATATTAGCACATCTTTCGGGTGTCACTTCAGTAGATGGTACAGATATGGTAACATATTTGAAAGAAAATTATGGTGGATATACAGGTTCTACTACTGGTTCTACGAATGAATATTTTTGGATTGGTAAAAATACTGAGGGCACATCGTTAAGTGCAATAACAGGTAACGGAACTGAATTGGTTTCTTCATTAACTGGAAAATATTATTCAGAAAATACAAATGGTAAAGAGTGGTATAACTCTTGTTACTACTTAGCAACTCCTGGTGACGAAACAACTGTCGATGGGGTGTACTCATATTTATTCCAATTTATTAATTCAACTAATAAGTGGGAAATTACACAAATAATTTGGGACGCTGAACATAACTACGAACAACATGGTGTAGTTTTAGCAGCTTTAAGATCAAGAGGTCGTTATAGTGGACAAACATTATCATTAGAAGTTACAACTTCTGGTGACGTTTCAATGACAGAAGTTGATAATATGACTACTAACCCACTTGGTGAGTTTGTAATTAATGTAACGGGTGACACTGGAGGTTCTAAAGAATTTACTGTGACATTCGATACTACTTCAAGTAAGTATATATCTAAAGTTTTAGGTACAGAAGTATTTGATAAAGATTATTCAGATTTCCCATTATACGTTCATGAAGTATATTCAAGTTTATTAAAAGAAGCTTATCAAAGAGGTATAATTAGAGGTGTTGAAATGGATTTTGATGTAACCAATGAAGGTGATAATTTCATCGGTCAGTGGGATACAACAATTTCACCAATGGTAGTTTCAGAATATCGTGGTGGTAATGTATCAGATTTATTCCAAGTAATTACAATTTCTGATGGTGAATCCGCAAACTACCAAGTAAAAGTAACAGTTCAGAATATTGATTTAGAAACTGGTGATTTTGATTTATTAGTACGTGATTTTAACGATACAGATGATGCACAGGTTGTTCTTGAAAAGTTTTCAAGATGTTCTATGAATCCTGATTTAGCGGGATATGTGGCTAAGAAAGTTGGTACATCTGACGGTGAATATGAATTACGTTCTAAATATATTATGTTAACTATGGTTGAAAACCACCCTGTGGACGCAGTTCCAGCTGGTTTCAAAGGTTTTGGATGTAATAGAGTAACTTCTTTAACAGGAACAACATATGGTAGTGTAATGTATAAAACTGAATACTACGATGCTGGTGACGTAATTAAATACGATTCTGACGGAACCGAAATAGTTGAAGCGGGAGATAAGGTTAGAAAGGTTATGTTGGGTATTTCATCACAAGTTGGTTTTGATAAGGATTTATTAAAATACAAAGGAACTAACGGTGTTGACGAAACATATGGTTTCCACTTATCAGTGAATGCATCAAATATAACAGGTGCAACTCCAACTGGTAAAATGTTTATGACAACTCCTTATGATTTAGAAGGTCAGACAGGAAATGATAACAAGTTAACTTCATTGAATTATCGTAAGTTCACATTCTTAGTTTATGGTGGTCACGATGGATGGGACATTTATAGACAAACCAGAACTTATGGTGATGGTTTCATATTTGGTAAAAGTACATATACTAGTGGTAACACATTAAATGGAGGTGTTTTCAGTACAACTACTGGAAATTCAGACTATTATGCATACTTACAAGGTATTGAAACATTTGGTAATCCTGAGGCTATTGATATTAATGTGTTTGCAACACCTGGTATTGATTTCTACAATCACAGTTCATTAGTTAATCAAGCGATTGATATGGTTGAAAATGACAGAGCTGACTCACTTTATATTATGAATTCTCCTAATATAACAGGAACAACTGCAGCTGAACAGGTTGTGGGTTTGTTAGATGATGCAAATATTGACTCTAACTATTCAGCAACTTATTGGCCTTGGATTCAAGTGAGAGATACAGATAATGCAACTCAACTTTATATCCCACCAACAGGTGAAGTATTGAAGAATATTGCATTGACAGACAATGTTTCATATCCTTGGTTCGCGGTTGCGGGTTATACAAGAGGTTTAGTAAATTCAATCAAAGCTTCTAAGAAATTAACTTTAGATGAAAGAGACGAATTATATAAAAATAGAATTAACCCAATTGCAACATTCTCAGATACAGGTACTATAATTTGGGGTAACAAAACTCTTCAAGTAAGAGAGTCGGCTTTAGATAGAATCAACGTAAGAAGATTGTTACTGAGAGCTAGAAAGTTAATTTCAGCTGTTTCTGTAAGATTGTTATTCGAACAAAATGATGAAATCGTTAGAAATGATTTCTTAAGATTGGTAAATCCAATTCTTGAATCAATTAAAAAGGAAAGAGGTTTATATGAGTTCCGTGTAACTGTATCAAATGACCCTGAGGACATCGATGCAAACACATTAAGAGGTAAGATTTACATCAAACCAACTCGTTCTCTTGAATTTATCGATGTAGAGTTCATCATTACACCAACAGGTGCATCTTTTGAAAATATCTAATCTAAAAGGAGATATAAAAATAAAAAAGGAGGTTGAAAGACCTCCTTTTTTTATGTAGAACGTTCCACGTGGAACATCATAATATAATAAAAATAGAATTATACTATATCCAGAATACTAGAAACTAGTTATACTGGTATTTATTAATAATATTATAAAGAATTTTAAACTGGAACTAGTAATACTGGGACTTGTAAAAAACTAAGAAAAAATATTGAGAAAATCAAGTTTTTTATATAATTAAACCAAAAATAAATTATTTTTCTTTTTGATATATTTATAAGAAAGTAAATAACTAAAAAAACTTAACAAATACAACATGGCGGATTTATTAATGAAAATGCCGGTTCCATACGAACCAAAAAGAGTCAACCGATTTATCGTTAGATTCCCATCATCTTTAGGTATCAACGAGTGGTATGTGACATCGTCATCAAGACCAAGTGCAAAAATTAATTCAGTAGCAATACCTTTTCTTAATACGAAAACTTATGTTGCTGGTCAATTTGAGTGGAATGAAATTAAAGTAAACTTCAGAGACCCAATCGGTCCTTCGGCAGCTCAAGCATTAATGGAATGGTTCCGTTTACATGCTGAATCTGTAACCGGTCGTATGGGATATGCTGCTGGTTATAAGAAAGATGTTGAGTTAGAGTTATTAGACCCAACAGGAGTTGTAGTTGAGAAATGGTTATTAGAAGGTTGTTTCTTAACTGATTTGAACTTCGGAGATTTAGATTACAACAGAGATGACCTAGCTAACATAGCTTGTTCGTTGAGAATGGATAGATGTATTTTAATTTACTAATATTATACAATTTTCATATACAAAACCGGTAGTCCAAAAGATTATCGGTTTTTTGTTTTATTAAACTTTACTTTCCACTAGTTATTAATTAAATTGTAATATGGAACAAAATAGAATAGACCCAACAATATCATATGATGTAATTGAATTACCTAGTAGAGGTATTCATTATGAAAATAAAAAGAAAAATGTTAGAGTTGCTTATTTAACTGCAGTAGATGAGAATATATTATCATCACCAAATTTGATTGCAACACAACAAGTTGTAAATGAATTATTAAAAAGAAAAGTTTTAGATAAAGATTTATCAATAGACGATTTAGTTGAAGAAGATAAACAAGCGATATTGATTTTCTTAAGAAACACCGCGTTTGGTTCTGAATATAATTTAACATTAACTGACCCAAAAACAGAAAAAGAATTTAGTGCTGTGGTAGATTTATCAACACTAAAAACAAAAGATTTTAAATTAGAATCTGATGAAAATGATGAATACAAATATTACATGGAAAAATCTAAAGTAAATGTAACTTTTAAATTTTTATCAAAAAAACAAGAAGACGAAATAGACCAAATAAGAGATAGTTGGAATGGTAATGGTATTGCACCTATTATAACCAAACAACTTGAATTCATGATAAAATCAGTTAGTGGTAATAGAGAACCAATGCAAATAAGGGCATTTATTGAAAAAATGCCAATTAAAGATTCTCAAGATTTTAGAAAATTTGTAAACGAAAATAAACCGGGTTTAGATTTAACCCAAAATATAACCACCCCATCAGGAGATACAATCCAAGCAAATATTGGATTTGGGGTTGAATTTTTTCGCCCTTTCTACGGAATATAAAAAAGGACAATACGACGAAATTTTATATCTAATTAAAAAAGGTTTCTCTTATAGAGATATCCTTGATATGCCGATATTTGAACGAAGGTATTTTATCAATTACCTAATTGAAGTTGAAAATAGATAATTAAATATTTATTGATATGCCAGTTAAGAGTAAACAATACTATTTCGATAATTTCACTAATGGTACGGATGCGTCTAATGCTTATGAGATGGACGGTGGAACTAAAGGAGATACAACATACAATGAATTAAAAAATTCATCAAAAAGTAAATTTACATTAAATGCAAGTAGAAGTAAATCACCAACAAATACACCAACAACGAGTAAAGAGGGATTATCTACATTATCCGCGTTATCAGAATCTAAACAAGAATTTGGAAAGATATCAGATTTAGAAACCGTAAAATTAGAAGATTACAGAAATAGAGAAAAAAATGACACTACATTTTTAAAAGAGGTATTAAGAGATATTAATGGTCAATTAGCCATAGAAACACAACTTAGAACTGATATCAATGAAAAAATTGGTATAAGTGGAGAACTTTCAAAAGGATTGAGAAGTGAATTATTAGATTCACAACCGGCAGCAATTGAATTTGGGTATGGTATTGGAGATATAACTAACATGATTACTTCCATGATGGAAAAATCAGGTAGGTTTAATCTTATTTCAAGAGAGACTATTGATAAATCATTTGCAACTGCAAGAGCGTTTGTTGGGAACTACGAAGAAATGGGTGCGTTGTTTAATGAATTTGAAAGAGTAGGTATAGGTGCGAGAGGTGCAATGGAAGCGATAGACAAAGCAGGAAAAGACTCATTAAGTTTAGGTTTAAGAGCAAAAACCACAGTTTCGGATATAAGAGCTAACATTGAAAAATTAAACGAATACGGTTTTAAAAATGGTATACAAGGGTTATCTGAAATGTCAAGAAAAGCAACAGAGTTCAGATTCAACATGCAAAAAGTTTTTGATATTGCAGAAAAAGTTATGGATCCTGATGCTGCATTATCATTAACTGCTAACTTACAAGTATTAGGTGGGGCAATAGGAGATTTTAACGACCCATTGAAATTGATGAATATGGCAACAAATAATGTTGAGGGTTTGTCTGATGCGTTAATTGGTGCTGCAGGTAGTTTAGCAACATATAACTCCGAACAAGGAAAATTTGAAGTAAACAATGTAAATCTAAGAAGGGCGAGAGATATGGCTAAAGAATTGGGTATGAGTACTAGTGAGTTAACAAAAGTTGCTGTTGCGTCACAAGAAAGATTATCTGCCGCAATGGATTTAGCCGGTAAAGGATTTGATATTAAAGAAGAGGATAAGAGATTTATCACAAACTTATCTAAAATGGATAAAGGTAAGATGGTCATAGAAATACCACAAACCCTACAAGATAAATTCAGAGGTGAAACCCAAGTTGCATTATCTGAATTAACAAAAGAACAAGTAGATGTGTTAAAAGAAAATAAAAAGGCTTTCGAAGAGATGACACCTACGGACATTGCAAAAGACCAATTATCGGTTCAGCAAAATATATATAGAATTTTACAAGGATATGCTAGAGAAAATATAAGAGCAATAACTAAAGGTGCGGACGTTCAGACTGAAATTGATAAGGTTTTAAAACCTGTAATGACTGAAGTGAAAAAATATGGTTCTGAATTTAAATTAAGTTCAGAACAAATTAATTCAATGAAAGAAACCATTAGAAATCAAGCAATACAGACATATAAAACATCGGATTTTTCAGGGGTTCAGAATTATGTGAGTGATAAAATAAAAGAATTAGAAAACAAACAACAAGAAAAAATAAAAGAAGTAGAAAGGAAAAAAGAAGAAATTGATAAGAAAACTACCGCAATGAACACATCAAGAGAACAAACATTTAATTTGAAATCAAATGTTGCAGTCACATTTCCTTTTGGTTTTGGAATGCCAACCGCAGAACAAAAAGGGTCATATCTAATACCATCATAATAGTGTAGATTTTTTAATATTCCCTATTTATATAATAAAATAAGTTTAATGCCAAGTTATTTAGATTTTGATGCCACTAAGAGATTTAGGGATGAAATTTTAAAAAGGACTTTAGACCCTGTATACGGTAAAGAACCATCCCCCAAAACCTTTACAGATTCGTCATATAGTATCAGAACCTTAAATGATTTGGCTAATATAAGTCAACCTGAGGTTGATTCTAACCGTGTAACGGACTTAACTACAATTAAAACGAAAAATATCTTCAAACCTGAAGAATATATTATCACCGAAAGTATAGGTGATTTACCTAGAAGAATTAATTTGAATTTATATCCCTATTTTACCCAAACCAATTACAATCTAATTGGGATTATGGGAAATTCTAATTATGATACGGAATCGGAGTTATTTAAGTTTGCTGCATATTACATTAGAAATAATAGCCAAGGTCCGGTTTTCTCAAGAATACAACAAAATTTAAATGCGGTCGTTAATGGTAGAAATAGATTATTAGACGGTTTATCAGGTAATAGTTCTGCGTTACTAAACGTAATTCGTGGAAAGGAACCAATTATTGAAGGAAACAATAAAATAACCGTAGCTAAGACAATTTTAGGTAAGGGTATCGATTTTTTACAAACAGTGTCAGGAACACAATTACCGTGGTCAGAAATACCCGGTGATTATTTAACTAATCCAAGAAATCCAGTCAATACAAGACCAACTAATGTAAGTGAAGGTGCAAAAGTGTGGCAAGATTTAACAGGTACATTAGGTAGTTTTATCGGTATTAGAAGAAGACCACTACCATCTAGAAAACCTTCAGATTTGTTAATAGAATATATGGGTGAATCGACTAAGAATAGATTATTCGATTTATTGGGATATTCAAAATATGCACCAAATTATACAACAACTGCAAGGTCACAACAATCATCAAGATTATTTAATTTTCCAAATCAAATTGCAAAAGGTATAAAAAACATTTTAGGTACTGAAGCACCTGATAGTGTTGCTTATATTGGTGATGATAGAGGAAATGACGTTAAAAATGT
>Ga0315906_10004427_pt1 | contig 18069 bp, 13 predicted proteins | sample LakEriMetagenome_4_FD_203526 | JGI IMG/M metagenome (GOLD analysis project Ga0315906, IMG submission 203526) | Freshwater fungal communities from buoy surface, Lake Erie, Ohio, United States - Buoy 2 MA122 | ecosystem: Environmental > Aquatic > Freshwater > Lake > Lake biofilm | place: USA... | reverse complement strand
CATGCCTGACGACGGGAGAGACGTCATTTACCGGCTGTATGGAAATCGAAGGTTGGGAGATTTGATGGCTAGGGTTTACTTCCTGATACAGCTTGTCTATGTATTGCGCATGGCTTTCGGCAAAGGTGCCTGTGACTCCACCCGCGGCTATCATCTCCAATACCAGTTTTTTCAAGTCGGTTATGTCCTTTCTCATGTCGAACAAAACCTTGTACAGGATGTCTCTCTCAGAGAAATCAGGCCCTCCTGCTGAGGCCAACACAGGCAGGGTTTTGGCTGCTTCACTTGGCAGGTAATTACGCAGTACATCCGCTGTAATGCTTTTGTTCCGTTCGAGGATGGACAGCTGCTCGGTCACGTTTTTCAGTTGTCGCACATTACCGGGCCATGCATAAGCAGCTAACATTTCAACTGCCTCTGACGACAATGTAACAGCTGGCATCCTGTAACGCTCTGCGAAATCACTAGAGAATTTACGGAACAGCAGGTGGATATCCTCCCTGCGTTGACGCAGTGCCGGTATTTGTATCGGAACGGTACTCAATCGGTAGTAGAGATCCTCTCTGAATTTGCCTTTCCGGATTGCATCGGGGATGTCGACGTTGGTTGCCGCAACGACCCTCACATTTGTTTTCTGGACATTTGAAGAACCTACCTTGATGAACTCTCCTGATTCCAAAACCCTGAGCAAACGGACCTGTGTGAGCAGAGGCAATTCCGCCACCTCATCCATAAAAATGGTGCCGCCGTTTACCACTTCGAAATATCCTTTGCGTGCCTCATGCGCACCAGTGAATGCTCCTCGTTCATGACCGAATAGCTCCGAGTCAATGGTGCCTTCGGGTATCGCCCCGCAATTCACCGCGATGTAGGGTCCGTGCCTGCGAGCACTGAGTTTGTGGATGATTTGAGGAAAGACCTCCTTTCCCGTGCCGCTCTCACCGGTTATGAGAACGGTGATATCGGTTGGTGCTACTTGCCGAGCAGTATCTATGGCATGATCCAGCAGTGGAGATCCGCCGATGATCCCAAACCGTTGTTTGACTTCCTGTATGTTCATTGCACGATATCGGTTATTCGTTGGGAATGGTATCTCCTATCAATGTGGCGGCAGTGTGTGAGAGAATCTTGACATTGACGTATTCCCCGATCTTATGGCTGCCTTTTGGAAACACCACAACAGCGTTCTCCGTGTTTCTACCCATGAGCATTTCATCCGATCTTTTGGAAAGTCCTTCAATCAGTACGAGATGTGTTTTTCCACTCATTTCCTGCATCCGCTTTTTGGATATTTGCTGCTGCAGGTTGACAATTTCAGTTAATCTTCTTGTTTTGACCTCCTCGGGTACATCGTCCTCATACTGGCGCTCGGCCAAAGTTTTCGGACGCTCTGAATATTTGAACATGTAGGAAAAGTGGTAGCCAGTCCATTCCATCAAGGACAAAGTTTCTTGGTGGTCTTCCTCGGTTTCCCCACAGAAACCTGAGATGATATCGGTTGAGATGGCGCATCCGGGAAGTATTCTGCGTATGGCTTCAATCCGTTCCATATACATCTCACGGCTGTATCCCCGGTTCATGCGTTCCAGAACCGAAGTGCTACCTGATTGTACAGGAAGGTGTATGTATTTGCAAATGTTTTCGTGTCGAGCCATCGCATGCAACACATCATCGGTCATATCCCTCGGATTAGAGGTTGAAAAACGGATCCGTAACTCGGGTGAGATTTTCGCCACCAGTTCCAACAGCTGAGCAAAGTCGGTTGCGCTTGCCCGCTGTTCAGGAGTAAGGATTTCCTTCTTCAAGCCCCCGCCAGCCCATATGTATGAATCAACATTTTGACCAAGCAATGTCACCTCCCTGTATCCGTTTTGGTACAGCTCGGTAACCTCGGCCACGATGGATTCCGGGTCGCGACTTCGTTCCCTTCCACGTGTAAAGGGTACCACACAAAAGGAACACATGTTGTCACAACCTCGGGTGATGGAAACAAATGCCGTAACACCGTTTGTGGATAGCCGAACCGGGCTGATGTCACCATAAGTCTCCTCGCGTGAAAGCAAAACATTGACCGCCTTTTGCCCGCTTTCAACGGTTTCGATCAGTTTTGGCAAATCGCGATAAGAATCCGGACCAGCAACCAGGTCCACCAACTTCTCTTCCTCTAACAAAGTTGATTTCAAGCGCTCGGCCATACAACCTAGCATGCCAATTATTAATTCTGGCTTTTCTTTCTTTTTCTTTTTGAAATCGTTCAAACGCTGACGCACTTTAAGCTCGGCATTCTCCCTTATTGCGCACGTATTCAGTAAGATAACATCGGCTACGAATGGGTCCTGCACGGTTTCAAAGCCCGCATCCTGTAAAATTGAAGCAACGATTTCGCTATCAGAAAAATTCATCTGACAACCATAGCTCTCTAAGAACAGTTTCTTGGTATGGCCTGAAGCGTTTTTTGGGGATATAAATGCCTCACCCTGACGGCTTTCATCTATGGTTCTATTTCCAGTAAACACGTGCGCGGTTTGTATTAATATAGGTGCAAATTTAATCATTTTGCAGCCCTATGACAAATTGTCACCATCATATAGCGGATTTGGAACTATTGGATTTTAATTCTTTACTTTGCCCCCCAATTTTCAAAATAATTGACCTATGGGGTTCATTATTAAATATTTGATAACTAATGGCAGAAAATCTTGTAATTGTTGAGTCACCCGCCAAAGCCAAAACCATCGAGGGTTTTCTTGGGAAAGGGTATGTGGTTAAGTCCAGTTATGGACATGTGCGGGATCTGGCCAAGTCGGATAAGGCCATAGATGTGAAAAACGATTTCTCTCCAGTGTATGAGATAAACGAGGAAAAGAAAAAGGTAATCTCTGAGTTAACGAAACTTTCCAAAAACGCCTCCACCGTTTGGCTGGCAACGGATGAGGACCGTGAGGGTGAGGCCATATCTTGGCATTTGTTCGAAACATTGGGGCTAAGCGATAAAAAAACCAAGCGAATCGTTTTTCATGAAATCACTAAGCCAGCCATTCTGAATGCTATTGCGAATCCGCGTAAAATCGATAAGAATTTGGTTGATGCCCAGCAAGCGCGTAGGATTTTGGATCGGTTAGTGGGCTTCGAATTGTCACCAATCCTATGGAAAAAGGTTAAGCCTTCCTTGTCGGCCGGGCGCGTACAATCTGTTGCGGTTCGACTGATTGTGGAAAGGGAACGTGAAATCGAAGCGCATACCAGTACATCGTCCTTCAAAGTCACGGCGTTGTTCCACGTGACGGATGATAAGGGCAAGGTTTCACAGCTGAAGGCCGAGCATCCAACCCGTTTCAAGTCTGCTGCCGATGCCGAAAAGTTTCTTCAATCCTGTATAGGTTCGGAATTTAAAATAAAGGGGCTTGAGAAAAAGCCAGGGAAGAAATCACCCTCCGCCCCCTTCACTACTTCCACACTGCAACAAGAGGCCGGACGCAAGCTTGGATTTTCTGTTGCGCAAACCATGCTGGTGGCCCAACGGCTTTACGAGTCGGGAAAGATTACATATATGAGGACCGACTCGGTGAATTTGTCGGCCACCGCCATTGATGCTGCAAAAAAAGAAATCACCGACTCTTTCGGCGCCGCGTATTCCAATCCCAGGCAATACCGCACCAAGTCGGCTTCGGCACAGGAGGCCCACGAGGCCATTCGTCCTTCCTATTTCAATCTTCACACTATCGATGGCGATAACAACGAACGTCGTTTGTATGAATTGATTTGGAAAAGGGCAATCGCCTCTCAAATGAGTGAAGCGAGGATAGAAAAGACCATCGTTACCATTTCATGCTCGGGTAACAAAGACGATTTGGTTGCAACAGGTGAAGTGGTGCAGTTCGATGGATTCCTCAAGGTTTACATGGAGTCAAACGATGAGGAGCCTGAGGATGGAGAGGGCGACGGCGGTTTGCTTCCTCCGTTGAAAGTCGGGCAGGTAATCGAGGCCAAGAACATCACCGCAACCGAAAAGTTCACCTATCCACCTGCACGATTTACTGAGGCAAGTCTGGTTAAAAAAATGGAAGAATTGGGAATCGGCAGGCCTTCAACCTATTCTACAACCATTTCAACCATTCAAAAACGTGGGTATGTAGTAAAAGAGGATCGTCCGGGGCGGGAACGCATCGTGAAAATACTTGCCATCCAAAATGAAAAGGTTGTTAGTCAGAACAAAACCGAAACCACAGGAGCTGAGAAGTCGAAGATTTTTCCTACCGATATCGGAACTGTTGTAACGGATTTCCTTGTTCAGAATTTCAAGGATATACTTGATTACAATTTCACGGCCGATGTGGAGAAGGAGTTTGATGAAATCGCCGAGGGAAATCTGGAGTGGGCCAAGATGATCAAGGAGTTTTACAAGCCTTTCCACAAGACGGTGGAGTATGCTGAAAAAAACACTGAGCGTGCTACTGGCGAGCGCATATTGGGCATTGATCCTGCATCCGGTAAAACCGTTTCAGCACGTATCGGTAAATTCGGTCCGTTGGTTCAAATAAAAGCAGATAAGGACGATGAGAACCCTCGGTATTCAAAGCTGAGATCTGGTCAACGCTTGGAAACCATTACGCTGGAGGAAGCGTTGGATCTTTTCAAAATGCCACGTAATCTAGGCCCATTCGATAGTCACGATATGGTTGTTGGAATCGGAAGGTTCGGTCCCTATGTCCGTCACGATAGTCTGTTTGTATCTATTCCCAAAACAGATGATCCATACACTATTGACGCGGAACGTGCTGTGGAACTCATTCAGGCAAAAAGGAAGTCAGATGCCGAGAAGGTGATCAAGACCTTCAAGGAGGATCCGGATTTGAAAGTGCTCAAGGGTAGGTGGGGACCCTATGTGGCTTGGGGAAAAAAGAACATCAAGATTCCTAAAGGTTTGGAGCCATCCGACTTGACATTCGATGATTGCATGGATTTGGATTTGAAACAGAACGGCCCTGCGAAAGCAGGTAAGAAACTGGCGGACCCCACTCCTGCTAAGGCTAAAAAGACGGCTTCCAAAGCAGCTCCCAAGAAAAAAGCACCAAGTGGTGCCTCGGCGACTCGCAAAGCCACTGCGAAAAAAGCTACCAAGTCACCCAAGGCCAAAGTGGCATCAAAGAAAACAGCAGCGAAAAAGAAAACCCGTAAATAATTTCCTGGATGTTATCAGCAGAGTTCTTCAAACCGGTTTCTGATGATTTGATTGCAGAAGCTTTAGGCTTGAGTCCCAATAACCTTGCAAATACGATGAAGTTCCATTCATCGCAGGGTTTCCCTGAAATCCCCAGCATGGGTATTGCGTTGCTGAGTGTTCATGATCATCGGCTAGCAGTTGGATCTTCAGATGCCAAAGACTCCTCTTCTGAAATCAGAGCCAAGTTATACCGTCTTCATCGTCACGAACATCCTGTATCGTTGATTGACCTTGGCGAGTTCATTCCTGGAGCATCACCCGAAGACACCAGGTTTGCCTTAGCCGAAGTGGTGAGGGATCTGATGGTTGCAGGGTTGCTTCCCGTGGTCATTGGAGGGTCGCAGGACCTAACCATGGCATTGCATGAGGCTTACCGTCCATTCGGGAAGTTGATCAATATTTCAAGTGTGGATTCACGCTTCGATCTCGGTTCCCCCGATGCAGAGATTTCAAATCAATCATGGCTCGGAAAAATCGTCCTTCAACAACCGACTTTTTTGTTCAATTTCAGCAGCATCGCTTATCAAACCCATTTCACCGGAGCTGAATCGGTTGAGTTCATGGGCAGACTCTTATTCGACACATACCGCTTGGGGGAGGTTCGCACCTCATTATCTGACATGGAGCCCGTTGTGCGCTCTTCCGATATGATCACCTTCGACATGTCTGCAATAAGGCAATCAGATGCCCCTGGAAATTCCAACCCTTCGCCTAACGGACTCAGTGGCGAGGAGGCCTGCCAGTTGATGATGTATGCTGGTTTGAATGATCAAATGTCGTGCTTGGGTCTGTTTGAGTTCGATTCCAGGTTCGACCGGAACTCTCAAACTGCTCATTTGGCTGCGCAAATGATATGGTACTTGGTTGAAGGCTACGGCAACCGTATGGGTGATTTCCCTGGTCAAGCCCCCGAATCCAATTTCACTCGTTACCATGTGGAAGCGGGTGTGAATGCCGGAGGGTTGATTTTTGTGAAGCATAATTTCACATCCAGATGGTGGCTTGAACTTCCCAAGCCCGTAAGTGACGACAATCCAGACCTCAAAAGACAACGTCATATTCCTTGTTCCAACAAGGACTATCAGCAAGCCATGCAAAATGAAATGCCAGAACGATTGTGGCAGATCATCCAAAAGCTTTAAAAATCAAACATTTGTGTTTTTTTTGGCATCGAGAATCAAAGTTCGATGGCTTATTATTTTGTAAGCAACACATATTCAAATACTTAAGGTTTTTTGCTGGGTTTTTTGAGTTTTTTCTATTGGGTTTTCCATTTGTTTTTGATTTTCAAATTTTAATTACCTTAGCCCCCTAATACCTAGTCATCAGATTGCCTCAATTCACACCTATAAAAACATTTACTTTGATTATGAAAAAACTAAAGTTGGTTGCAGTGATTGCCCTCACTTCCTGCACTTCCGTTTTTGCACAGCAGGATCCGCAGTTCAGCCAAAACATGTTCAACAAGCTTTTTACAAACCCTGGCTATACTGGTAGTAGCGAAGGCATCTGTGGATCCTTGTTGTATAGGAACCAATGGACAGGTTTTGAAGGAAATCCCAGCACAGTGGTTTTTGGAATAGATGCACCCGTTGAATTCCTCAAAGGTGGTCTTGGTTTATCGGTAATGGCAACGGATGAGTTGGGGTTTGAAAAGACGTTTGCAGCCAAACTCTCCTACGCATTCCGTTTCAACGTTGGTCAGGGTAACCTTGCAATTGGAGTGGATGCCGGCATGGTACAAAAGTCACTTGGAAGTGATTTTATTTATATCGATCCTTTGGATCCGCTGATTCCAACCTCTAATCAGTCGGGTTCAGTTGTTCCAGACCTTGGAGCAGGCATATATTACAACTCTGATAAGTTGTATGCTGGAATCTCTGCTTCCCACCTGACTGAGGGGGAAGTCGATTATGGTGACTTTTCAACCAAGTTGGCTCGTCATCATTACTTGATGGCAGGCTACAGAATAGAATTTTCTCCCTCCATGTCGCTTACTCCTTCGGTTTTCGTGAAAAATGTTGCCGACCAGACCCAAGTTGATGTTAATGCCAAATTGGATTTCAACAATCGTTTTTGGGCTGGGGCCTCTTATCGCTTAGATGATGCCATTGTAGTAATGGCTGGAATGAATATCCTTCCAAATTTGCGTTTGGGGTATTCTTATGATCTAACCACTTCCGAATTACGTAATTATAGCAGTGGTAGCCATGAAATCATGCTCGGCTATTGCTATAAAATCAAGAAAAAGGTAACTCCTATCATTCGTAATGTAAGGTTCATGTAGAAATCGTCCAAATTTCTACCACAGGTAACCTAAATTGGATTTGTTGCGTAAACAAGCGTCAATTCCATTGATTTACAAAAAATTGAAAACAGTAAAATAAAGTTTCCGGGACCGTCGTTGATGTGTAGACCGGCTAACAATTATACAACTGAAATGAAAAAACTGATCATTTATTTCGCAGTCCTGCTGTTGCTCAGCAGTTGTGGTGGAGGCAATCGCGGTCAACTCGTTGGAGTGCAGCCAAGAGAAAAATGGTATCAGGCCGACCCTTACGGCATGGTTTTCATCCCATCTGGTTCTTTTAACATGGGACCCAGCGACCAGGATGTGCCCTATGCCGTGGTAGCCCAAAGTAAAACGGTATCTGTTCATGCATTCTACATGGACAATACTGAAATTACCAACAACGAATACCGGCAGTTCGTGCATTGGGTTCGTGATTCCTTGGCTCATCGCCTAATTGGAGGAGAGCATCTGATTGATGAGGGTGAGTATGGTGAGAGGATCAATTGGAGAGAAAAGCTTGATTACGAGGATGAGGAAAACGTTGAAACGCTTAACGAGTTATATCTTCCTGAATCTGAAAGATTCTACCGCAGAAAAGAGTTCGATGCCAGGAAATTCAACTTTGAATACTATTGGATTGATCTTCAAGAGGCTGCTCAAAGGTCAAATCGTGAACAAGGTAAGGTCGACCGTTCCGTTTTCATAAAGAGGGATGTTATAAATGTCTACCCAGATACTTTGGCTTGGATTCACGACTTCACATACTCTTTCAACGATCCAATCACCAATATGTATTTCTGGCATCCATCTTATGATGAGTATCCTGTTGTTGGTGTCAATTGGAAACAGGCGCGTGCTTTCTGTATTTGGAGAACCCAGCTGCTGAACAGTTATTTGATGTCGAATGGTGAAACCATGGTGCAAGATTTCCGCTTGCCAACTGAATCAGAATGGGAGTATGCCGCTCGTGGAGGTTTGGACCTTTCTCCGTATCCTTGGGGCGGTCCGTACATCCGCAACAGCCGTGGTTGTTTCCTAGGTAACTTCAAACCAATGCGTGGAAATTATTTGGATGATGGCGGTTTCTACACCGTTTCCGCGACCTCTTACTGGCCCAACGATTATGGTTTGTACAACATGGCTGGAAATGCCTCGGAGTGGACGAGCAATGCATATGACGAGTCTGCCTACAATTTCCAGCATGATTTGAACCCTGACTATTTTTATGAGGCCAAGGATTCCGACTTGCCTGTCATGAAGAGAAAAGTGATTCGCGGCGGTTCGTGGAAGGACGTTGGATACTACCTTCAAACAGGTACACGTTCTTATGAGTACCAAGACACTGCAAAAAGCTATATCGGCTTCCGTTGTGTAATGGATTTCATGGGTCGTGACAAGTCCGACTTTTAATAAATCAGAAATTTAATAATTCAATCAACCTATACATTAACTCAAAAAAAACAAAACAAAAATGGGATTAGCTGCAATTACCCAAGGCAAGGGTTTTAAGAACATGATGGCCAAACTATATGGTTTTGGCGCGGCGATTGTAATCGTGGGAGCTCTTTTTAAGATTCAGCACTGGGAAGGTGCCGGTTTGATGCTCACTATAGGTCTTCTTACCGAGGCCGTGATTTTCTTCTTCTCTGCTTTTGAGCCTCCACATGAAGACGTTGATTGGTCTTTGGTGTATCCTGAACTTGCTGGTATGCATGAGCCAGGTGCCGACAAGCACAAGAAGAAAAAGGTTGCTGATCCAGTTTCTCAAGAGCTTGATCGTTTGTTGGCTGACGCCAAGATTGGTCCTGAGTTGATTCAAAGTCTGGGAACCGGTCTCCGTTCACTTGGCGAAAACACCTCCAAGCTTTCCGATATCACCAACGCTTCTGTCGCTACCGACGAATACGTTAAAAACGTTCAGACTGCAACCAAGTCCGTTTCAGGTTTGGCTGGTGCTTACGAAAAGGCAACCAACGCCATGAACAGTTTGAGCACATCTTCTGATGATGTGAAGGTTTACAGTGATCAGGTTTCTGCCGCCGGCAAAAACCTTGCTGCCCTGAATGCAATTTACGAACTCCAGTTGCAGGATTCCAATAAGAACATGAAGGAGACTGCCAAATTCTTCTCCGGTATCAACGAGCTGATGTCGAACCTGAACGCTACAGTGGAAGACACCAAGAAGTACAAGGAGGAGATATCCAAACTTTCAAAGAACCTTTCCTCTCTCAATACCGTGTATGGAAACATGCTTTCTGCTATGAACATTAACGCAGGAAAACAGTAATCATCACAAACCTGAACCTTTTACTAACCTTTAAAGAGAGAACATAAGCTATGGCAGGTGGAAAACTATCCCCGAGGCAGCGAATGATCGGGATGATGTACCTGGTACTGACCGCCCTTCTGGCGTTGAACGTATCCAAGGAAATCATCAATGCATTCGTTACAGTAAACGAGAGTCTCGAGGCCTCCAACAAGAACACAACCAACCGAAACGATCGCGTTTACGCGGATTTCCGTAAAGCGTTGGAAAACGACCCTAAGAAAGTCGGACCATTCAATGAAAAGGCCCAAAAGATTCGTCAGCACTCAGCTGATATGGTTAAATACATTGATGACCTCAAGAATGAAATCACCATCAAGGTTGAGGGTCTAGAGAAGGGAGCCAAGGTTCCTTCAACCAAGGATATCGCCCGGAAAGATGACTACGATGTTCCAACCAACATGTTGTGTGGCGACAAGGCAGACGGGCGTGGCTTTAAGGCAACTGAACTCAAGAAAAAAATCGAAGAGTTTAAATCCAAGGCTATTGCTTCCCTTTCAGTAGCTGACCAACAGGCATTCAAGCCACGTCTTGATCAGTTGTTGAATACACTGGATCCAAAACCAGCCGATGTTCGTGACAACAAGACGACTTGGGAAATGGCTAATTTCTACCATAACCCAGTGGTTGCAACCATCGCTTTGTTGACCAAGTTCCAGGCAGACGTGCGTAACGTAGAGTCGGAAATCATCAATCACCTTTATACGTCTATTGATGCTGGATCATTCAAGTTCGACAACCTGGAAGCACGTGTTATTGCTCCAACCAGCTATGTTTTGAACGGTCAGCAATACAAGGCGGATATCTTCCTTGCTGCATTCAGTTCAACATCCAACCCAACCATCACCGTGGGAGGTTCAACGATTCCTGTTGAAAATGGTATGGGTAAGTATACTGTCACAGCTTCAGGTGTTGGTGAGAAGAAGTGGGGTGGTGTACTTCGTGTGAAAGATCCTGCCACCAACCAAGACAAGGATTATCCATTCGAAGCCACCTATATCACGGCGCCTCCCGCATCTATTGTGTCTGCCGACAAAATGAATGTACTATACATTGGTGTTCCTAACCCAATGTCCATCTCAGTTCCCGGTATTCCGGATAACAACGTTACCGTTTCCGTTTCTGGAGGAGTATCCCTTTCCAAAGGCGGCAATAGCAAGTACACTGCCACAGCTTCCACTCAAGGAAAAGCTATGTTTAGCGTATCTGCCAAGATGGATGGTAAAAGCGTTTCCATGGGAAGTGTTGAGTTTCGTGTTAAAAGGATTCCTGATCCTGTTGCGTCTGTAATGAACAGCAAGGGTGGACCCATATCCAAAGGCGCCTTGGCAGCAGCTCCATCTGTTAACGCCCTGATGGAAGGCTTTGATTTTGACGCAAAATTCCGTGTTACCAAATTTGAAATGATGGTGATCAGAAAAGGTAAGGATGCCGTTATGTGTAAACCTTCTGGCGGCAATACTCTTACCTCTGAAATGAAATCCGCAATCTCTGGCTCGGGAGCCGGTAGCAAAGTGATATTCGAAAACATCAAGGCGCAAGGCCCTGATGGCACGACCCGCTCTCTAGGGTCTTTGACATTCACATTGCAATAAGCAACCAGCTAGGCAAAACACATCCCAATGAATACAAAAAAAATCGCGTCACTCGTCCTATTGGCAATATGCTCCTTTGGGCAGGCCATTGGACAAAACGTACTTGATGGTGTTTATGTTCGTGAACATAATCCATCTCGCGAGGTTGTGCCTCTTACTCACTTAAGGGAAGCAGACGTGATGTGGTCGAAGCGTGTCTGGCGTATCATCGATGTCAAGGAAAAGCTGAATCTTCCCTTTGCTCAACCGGAGGAACGCATCAACGATCGCCGTAGCTTGAATCATATCATTTATGATGCTGTCAAAGAGGGCTCCATGACCGGATTCAAGGATGAGGAGTTTATGAACCCAATGACACCAGAAGAGTTTTCATCGTTTGGAGTAAGGGTTGACACTCTGTGGGTTCCCAATCCAGACAATACGGATGAATTAATACCAACTGTGGTTAGACAGGAGTTCAATCCCAACGAGATTATCCAATATCGCGTCAAGGAGGAATGGTTCTTTGACAAGCAGCGCTCTGTAATGGATGTACGGATTATTGGTATTGCCCCACTTTATTATTTGAAGGACGAAACAGGAACCATACGTGAGGGTGTACCCCCACAGCCGGTATTTTGGGTATACTATCCTGAAGCAAGAAAAGTATTTGCCAATCAGGAGGTGTTCATGCGTGGAAACGATTCAGACCGCCGTACATGGGATGACATTTTTCTCAAAAGGATGTTTTCCAGTTACATTTATAAAGAGAACAACGTGTTCGATCGTCGCATTCAAGACTATCTACAAGGAATGGATGCCTTATTGGAGGCCGAGCGCATCAAGATGGACATCACCAACTTGGAGCATGACCTCTGGGAATTCTAATCCTACTTAAGACTGCATGAAAAAGCCCGCTATCAGCGGGCTTTTTCGTTTTTCAAAGTGGAGGTTTTTCAATGGTTGTGGCCTTCATGGTTATCATGACCATCGTGTTGATGTTGCTCCTCTTCAGCAATCATCGTGCTGTCTACCATGGGTGACCCATCTCCTGCCTCTTCACCAATAGCCATCGACTCATGGCCTGGAAAGTCGGGGTTGGTGCTTAAATCCATATTGCAAACTGAACACAAACCTTCCTTCATGCTGCCGCTGCCTTCGCAACGCATCGGGCAAACGTAAGCGTGAACAGTATCCTTCGCGTTGGCGGCTACTTGATCGGTTGTGTGGTTTGAGCTGGAGTCATGTGATTGGCCACAGGAGAAGGTGAGTGCGGCAGCTGCCAATGTAAATGCCTTTAGGGTTGTTTTCATTTTTGGATTTGTAATTTTTGGGATTATGGTTATTACATGTTTCTTCTGTACTGGCCCCCGACCTCAAAAAGTGCCGTGGTTATTTGACCTAGGGAGCAGTTTTTTACAACTTCCATGATGTGTTCAAACATGTTTTCGTTTCGAACTGCGGCCATTTGGAGCATGTGAAGTTGTTGATCACTCTTTGCCTTACCCCTTTTGTGCAAGGAGGCAAGGGTATCTAATTGCTCCTGTTTCTCCTGTTCAGTGGCTCTTATGACTTCTTGTGGAAGGATGGTTGGCGACCCCTTGGATGACAAGAAGGTGTTTACACCTATGATTGGAAGTTCGCCAGTATGTTTGAGGGTTTCGTAGTAAAGACTCTCCTCCTGAATCTTGCCTCGCTGATACATGGTTTCCATGGAGCCGAGCACACCACCGCGTTCGGTGATTCGGTCAAACTCGGTTAACACGGCTTCCTCAACCAAATCGGTTAGCTCCTCTATGATATAGGAACCTTGCAATGGATTTTCATTTTTCGCTAGTCCAAGCTCACGGTTGATGATGAGCTGAATCGCCATTGCCCTTCGGACACTTTCCTCTGTGGGAGTGGTGATGGCCTCATCGTAGGCGTTTGTATGCAATGAATTACAATTGTCATAGATGGCATACAATGCTTGCAGGGTTGTACGTATGTCGTTGAAATCAATCTCCTGTGCATGTAAGGATCTGCCGGATGTTTGAATGTGGTATTTCAACATCTGGGACCTTTCATTGGCCTTGTACTTATGCTTCATGGCCTTTGCCCAGATCCGACGGGCAACCCTGCCGATAACCGAATATTCAGGATCGATCCCATTGGAGAAGAAAAACGAAAGATTGGGAGCGAAGGCATTCACATCCATGCCCCGGCTGATGTAGTACTCCACATAGGTGAAGCCATTGGCCAAGGTGAATGCCAGTTGGGTGATGGGGTTGGCTCCTGCCTCTGCAATGTGATAACCGGAAATACTGACAGAATAGAAATTCCGTATGTTCTGTTCGATGAAGTACTGTTGCATATCACCCATCAACCGCAAGGAGAATTCGGTTGAAAAGATGCAGGTGTTTTGTGCTTGATCCTCCTTGAGGATGTCTGCTTGTACCGTACCACGAACTGCAGAGAGTGTCTTGGATTTGATTTTGCCATACACTTCGGCAGGCAACACCTGGTCACCGGTGACTCCCAAAAGCATCAATCCCAAACCGTCATTACCATCCGGTATCGGATAGTTGTACTTGGGCCTTTGCATTCCTAGGGCCTTGTAAATTTCAATAATCTTCTGCTCCACCTCCTCAACCAAGCCATGCTCACGAATGTGAAGCTCGCACTGTTGGTCTATTGCAGCGTTCATGAAAAACGCCGCAACAATGGAAGCCGGTCCATTGATGGTCATGGAAACCGAAGTGGCCGGATCACACAGGTTGAATCCGGAATATAACTTTTTGGCATCATCCAGGCAGCAAACAGACACACCTGAGTTACCTATTTTACCGTAAATGTCGGGACGAAGATCCGGGTCCTGACCATATAATGTCACCGAGTCAAACGCGGTAGAAAGACGTTTGGCTGGAAGTCCCTTCGAAACGTAATGGAACCGCTTGTTGGTGCGCTCCGGACAACCTTCACCGGCAAACATCCTAGTGGGGTCTTCGTTCTCTCGTTTGAACAGGAACACTCCTGCCGTGTAAGGGAACTCTCCAGGCACATTCTCTTGAAGTAGCCAACGCAACAGGTCGCCCCATGCCTTGAATTTTGGGAATGCAACTTTGGGAATTCGTTGTCGCGAAAGGGACTCGGTGAATGTTTGCACTTTCAGCACTTTGTCGCGAACGCGAAACTCATAGAAATCCTTTTTGTAAAGCTCTACCTTGGCGGGAAGCTCTTCCAGCAGTTTTCGATTCGTTCCATCGAGCAGGAGCTCAAGTTCACCATATCTTTTTTCCAAAGCGGACTTGAGTTTGGACTGCTCGCTTTCATCACCCAATGATTCAATAGTGGTTCGAATGGCGAACAGTTTTTGAGCAATCGTACATTGTTCAACCACCCATTGGTCGTATTTACGGTTGTTTTCCGATATTTCACTCAAGTATCGGGTTCGGTTGGGCGGAATGATGAATATCTTCTCGCTTGGTTCGTCGTTCACTTGGAAAGTGGAGGAAAGCGGTGCTCCTGTTTTATTGGAAACCGTATTCATGACCTTCCGGTACAAGCGGTTCATTCCCGGGTCATTGAATTGTGATGCGATGGTGCCGAACACAGGTATTTCCTCGTCGGGGGTATCCCAAAGTTGATGGTTACGCTTGTATTGCTTGGTTACATCGCGCAATGCATCGGCGGCGCCTCGTTTATCGAACTTGTTCAACGCAATGATATCGGCAAAATCGAGCATGTCGATTTTTTCCAATTGGGTTGCAGCACCGTACTCGGGAGTCATTACATATAACGAAACATCGCTATGGTCAGTGATCTCCGTATCGGATTGTCCGATTCCGGATGTCTCCAGGATGATCAAGTCGAACAAGGACGCTTTTACAATTTCAACGGCTTCTTTAACATGTTTGGACAATGCCAAGTTGCTTTGCCTGGTTGCCAACGATCGCATGTAAACCCTTGGGTTGCGGATGGCATTCATCCGTATGCGATCACCAAGCAGGGCTCCACCCGTTTTTCTTTTGGATGGATCCACCGAGATGATTGCAATGTGCTTCTCCGGGAATTCAATCAGGAACCTACGAACCAATTCATCAACTAATGATGATTTGCCTGCTCCACCGGTTCCTGTTATTCCTAGAACAGGGGTTTGCGACGCAGATGATAGTTTTGAAATCTCAGGGTAAACCGTGTCAAAAACATCAGGATGGTTTTCGGCTGCTGAAATCAAACGTGCTATGTCTCTGGGGTCCTTGTCTTGTAAGCGCTTATGTTCTTTATGTATGGTATTCCCTGTGGGGAAATCACACTTTTCCAACATGTCATTGATCATGCCTTGCAGTCCCATCGCCCTTCCGTCGTCGGGGGAATAGATCCTGCTGATTCCGTATGCATGCAGTTCATCGATTTCTTCAGGAAGAATAACGCCTCCGCCTCCGCCGAAAATACGCACATGACCGCATCCGCGCTCCTTGAGAAGGTCGAACATGTACTTGAAATACTCCATGTGTCCACCTTGGTAGCTGGTTAACGCTATGGCATTGGCGTCTTCCTGTATGGCGCATTCAACAACCTCCTGGGCACTTCTGTCGTGGCCCAAATGAATCACCTCAGCTCCACTGGCTTGAATGATTCGCCTCATGATGTTTATGGAAGCGTCGTGGCCGTCAAAAAGACTGGCCGCAGTAACCACTCGGATCTTGTTTTTTGGAGAATACTTATCTACTTGCATACCCTGCAAATTTAAGAAATTACCCCTTTGGCTTGAATCATTTAAATATTTGATAATTAGATATATAAATATAGCTCTGGGTGTTTGTTGCCTCAATAACACTTGGCTACATTTGTCCTTGTGTTTTTTATTCTGTCCAAAATCCTAAAGTTTATCCTGGATCCCTTTAACTGGGTGTTGGTATTATTCCTTATTGGACTTTACAAGCTTTATCGTAGGAACGGAGGCAGGGCTTATCTGACCACCTCAATGGTTTTGACCCTTGTTTTTTCAAATCCCTTGCTGAGTAACCTAGCTGTTCGTTGGTGGGAGCCTGATACGTATCCTGACAGTCTAATTGTTGAACCTTACGAATTAGGCATATTGCTTTCAGGAGCCACCCGGGGACTTGATCTGAAAGCCGATCGGCCGATTTATGGTTCCGGAGCTGACCGGGTATTACAAACCGTAGCTCTCTACAAGCAAGGAAAGATCAAACGTATTTTGCTCACTGGTGGTTCAGGAAGCGTAGAGCATCCAGATCAAAGGGAGTCTTACTGGATCAGAAAGGTTTTGTTAGATGCCGCTATTCCGGACTCGGTCATTTATGTCGAGAATGAATCCAGAAACACATGGGAGAATGCAAAGTTCAGTACAGAGCTTGTGAAAAGGAAACAAGAGCTTTCGGGTCGAAAACTGCTTATCACTTCCGCATTCCACATGAATCGTGCACAGGCGTGTTTCAAGAAAGCTGGACTGCAGTTCGATATTTATCCTGTTGAATCGGGTAAGAGTGCCATAAGCTGGAATCCATATCGAATCATCATACCCGATGTTCAAGCCATTTCCACGTGGGATCGACTCATTCATGAATGGATTGGTTATCTCATGTACCGAACCATGGGTTATTTGTGAAATAATTGAACTAATTTTGATTTGTCAAACAATCTAATACACCCTTCTATTTTGAAAAACATTTCCATCGCACTCAATCTCATTCTGATTTTAGCAGTAGGATTCCTCTATTATAAGGTTTATTCTTCCGATGAAAAGCCGGTAGCGCTTCCGATGACTGGTAGCTCCATGCCGGGTGATGCCATTGTATTCGTTAATTCCGATAGTTTGCTCAAGGGTTACAATCTGTATAATGATCTGCGCAAAAAACTGGAGAATAAGCAGGATAGTGTTGACCAATTGCTGAAGTCGAGGACCAAGAGTTTGGAATCTGAAATCGCGGCATATCAATCAAAGGCAGAGACCATGGCACCTAACGCGAGAATGGCAAACGAAGAGAAACTGATGCGCCAACGAGATGCCCTGGTGATGGAAGAAAACAAGCTGATGAGCGAATTGCAGACTGACGAGTCGGCTATGAGCGACTCCGTTCATGCCCATTTGACCGGTTATCTTAGGGAATATAACAAGAGCCAGAACTACTTTTTCATTCTTGGCTATCAGAGAGGGAATGGCATACTGCTTGCCAATGATTCGTTGGATATAACCAAGAATGTCCTTGAGGGTTTGAATAAGAAGAAGTGATTTAACGGTTGTTGCCGCCCAACCCTGCGATTTGTTCCCTGAGCACTTGTATTTTTTCCTCTGCGTCTGATTTTTTCTTTTGCTCCAGCGCAATTACTTCGGGTTTGGCACCTGCCATGAACCGTTCGTTTTGAAGTTTCCTGTCCACTGAGGCCAAAAAGCCCTGTACGTATTCAATCTCTTTGGTGAGCTTGGCTATTTCTTCTTTCGTATTGATTTGCTCTTTGATGTCCAGGAAGTATTCGCCTGAGCCGGCAAGTATTGGAACCATATGGCTTTGCTTGTCGGAGGTTTCTTCAATGGAGGAGATGTTGCAGAGCTTTGATATGGCTTCTGAATAAGGTTGTATGGAATATTCGGTTCCCAAAAGGTGCAGCATCCTTAATGGCTCCTTGTTGGGTATGTTTGATGACTTTC
>Ga0315906_10004425_pt1 | contig 18072 bp, 20 predicted proteins | sample LakEriMetagenome_4_FD_203526 | JGI IMG/M metagenome (GOLD analysis project Ga0315906, IMG submission 203526) | Freshwater fungal communities from buoy surface, Lake Erie, Ohio, United States - Buoy 2 MA122 | ecosystem: Environmental > Aquatic > Freshwater > Lake > Lake biofilm | place: USA... | reverse complement strand
CGAAAAAATCCTAAGCTTACTTGAGTTTCCCGTTTTGTTTCTTGGGGCCATGCCTGAGGAGACTCCTGCTCTTTATTCACTTATGAATTATGCAGATATTTCTTTAGGTACCTGGTATCCTATGGGGGGCATGCATAAGTTCGTTGAAGCCTTCGAACAAATAGCCCGTGAAAACGGCTCGAAAATTCTCACCGAACAAAACGTTAGCGGGATGAAATACCAGAATCGCAATTTGTCACATGTGGTAAGCAATGGTGCAGATTTCGAGACGGACATTCTTATTTCAGGCGCAGATTACCGACATACAGAAACAGTGTTAAATGGAAAAGCTAATTACAGTGATGAATACTGGAACAAAAGAACCATGGCACCATCCTGCTTATTGTTTTACATCGGAGTCAATAAACGTGTAGAAAACTTATTGCACCACAATCTGTTTTTCGACGAGCCATTCGCACAACATGCTGTTGAAATCTATAAGGATCCAAAATGGCCAACTGCCCCGCTTTTTTATGTAAGCGCGCCTTCGAAAACAGATCCGTCAGTAGCACCTGAAGGTCATGAGAATATTTTTATGCTGATTCCCATAGCTCCAGATCTCGCAGACAACGAAGACTTGCGTGAACAATATTTCGATCTTTTGATGGAACGTCTGGAGAAGAGAACTGGACAGCAAATTAAGGAGCATATTGTCTACAAGAAAAGTTATTGTATATCCGATTTTAAAAAGGATTACAATGCTTTCAAAGGAAATGCATACGGACTTGCCAATACATTGAGCCAAACCGCATATTTAAAACCGTCATTAAAGAATAAACACCTTAATAACGTATATTACACCGGTCAGCTGACTGTTCCCGGGCCTGGTGTTCCTCCGGCTATAATTTCAGGAGAAGTTGTATCCCGTGAGGTAATTAAAAATCATCCACTAATCAAACGCTAACACTGAAATCAAACCATCCATGAAAAAACTATTTGACACTATTTCTCACGAAATGAGTATGCTTACTACAAAGCGCTACAGCACCTCATTCTCACTTGGAATTTCATTTCTTCATAAAAGCATCCACAAGCCGATTTATGCCATTTATGGGTTTGTCCGTTTTGCCGACGAAATCGTCGACTCTTTCCACGGATACGATCAGGAAAAAATGTTGAAAGAGTTCAAAGAACAAACGTATATTGCTATCGACCAGGGCATTTCACTCAATCCTATTCTGAACAGTTTTCAGTGGGTGGTGCGTGAATATAACATTCCACTAGAGCTAATAGAAACATTCCTTAATAGTATGGAAATGGATCTTGTGAAACATTCATACGATAAGGATAAATACGAACAGTATATACTTGGCTCGGCAGAGGTAGTTGGTCTCATGTGCTTGAAGGTTTTTGTAAATGGAGATGATCGAGAATACGAACGATTGAAACCATTCGCGATGAAGCTTGGCTCCGCATTTCAAAAAATCAACTTTTTGCGTGACCTCAAAGCGGATTACCAAGAGCTTGGCAGAACCTATTTTCCGGGTATCGACCTGAACGAGTTTAACGGAACGGTCAAAAAGGAGATTGAAGCAGACATAGAGATCGATTTCAAAAAAGGGTACGAGGGTATTCTTCAACTGCCGAAAAAAGCGAGATTTGGTGTGTATATGGCGTACATATATTACTATAAATTATTCGCTAAAATCAAGTCAACTCCGGCTGAAGTGATTCTGAATGAGCGCATTAGAATTCCAAACAACAAGAAATATAGATTATTTGTAACTTCTTTCCTAAGACACAATTTAAACCTTCTCTAATTGAATCACACTGCACAAGATCACGTAATCCTAGTTGATGAATACGACCAGGAGCTTGGACTGATGGAGAAACATGAAGCCCATAAAAAAGGACTTCTTCACAGAGCATTTTCGGCATTCGTTTTCAACAGTAATGGAGAGCTATTGTTGCAAAGACGTGCCTTTGGTAAATATCACTCAGAGGGACTCTGGACAAATACGTGTTGCAGTCACCCTATCTCTGGTGAATCAATAGTAGATGCGGGCAAACGAAGACTGGGAGAAGAAATGGGATTTGAAACACAGCTTACCCCTACTTTTAATTTCATTTATAAAGCAGAGCTCGACAACGGTTTCACAGAGTATGAGCTTGATCATGTTCTCATTGGTATTTCGGACGAAACACCACATTTGAATACGTCCGAAGCCATGTCCTTCAAATGGGCAAACCTCTCAGATATAAAAGCTGATATGGTCAATAATCCTGCTCAGTATACTGTTTGGTTCAGGATTATTATGAATGAACATTTTGAAGAGCTTACATCAAGTATCGCCCATGAAAGTTTGTAGGAGAGAAACATTCAATGCCGCCCACCGCTTGTTCAATCCTGAGTGGAGTGATGAAAAGAATCGTGAAGTTTTCGGAAAATGCAGTAACCCAAATTATCATGGGCATAACTATGTTTTGGAAACATGGATTGAGGGACCAATCGATCCGGTCACAGGGTATGTGATCGACCTCAAAAAATTGAAAGATTTGATTCGAAATGAAATTTGCGAACGATTTGATCACAGAAACCTCAATCTGGATTGTGAAGAATTCAAATCTCTAAAGCCTTCTGCAGAAAATATTGCCGTAGTTACCTGGAATATTCTTAGGGAGCACCTGGAGCCGCATCTAAATCTTACGGTAAAGTTGTGGGAAACAGAAAATAATATTGTGGAATTTAACGGGAAATGAGTGCGATTTTCTGGCACCGTCGCGACCTTCGTATAGAAGATAACGCTGGCTTATACAAAGCCCTAAGTCAACAAACAGATGTTCTGCCAATATTCATATTTGATAGCAACATACTAGAATCTTTATCGAAGGTTGATCAGCGGGTGCGCTTCATCCATGAATGTCTCAAAACACTTAAAAAGGAATATCAAGCACTTGGGAGAGATCTTTTAGTCGTACATGGTGATCCCAAAGTCCTAATACCAGAGCTTGCTGTCCAGTACGCCGTGAGTGGAGTGTATACTAATCGAGACTACGAACCGTATGCTGCGAAAAGAGATCAGTTCATTTTTGAAAAACTTAAAGAATTGAACATCCCGTTCATAGGAACAAAGGATCATGTAATTTTTGAAAAGAACGAAGTCTTGAAAGCTGATGGCACACCTTACACCGTTTTTACTCCCTACTCGAGAAAATGGAAAGCCACGCTTCAAAACGAGCATCTAGAGTCATTTGATGTTTCATCGCTCAAAGAGAATCTTAGAAAAAATGTACGTACTGAGCTTCCAACTCTTGGTCAACTTGGATTTGAAGACACTCAAATACATCCATTTCCAAAAACACTTGTGGAGGATGATGTTCTGAAAAAGTACAAGGAACGTAGAGATATACCAGCTGTTGGAGGAACAAGCAAATTGAGTATTCACCTTCGCTTTGGCACCATCAGTATACGAAAACTGGCAAAACAAGCCATGCGAACGAGCGAAACCTATTTGAATGAATTGATCTGGAGAGAATTCTATCAAATGATTCTCTATCACTTTCCTCATTCTATAGAGCGGTCTTTTAAACCTGCATATGACCGTATTGTTTGGGAAAGAAATGAGGAACATTATAAAGCATGGTGCGAGGGCCGAACAGGCTATCCACTCGTCGATGCAGGGATGCGTGAACTTAATGAAACCGGTTTCATGCACAACCGCGTTCGGATGGTAACCGCAAGCTTTCTGACAAAACATTTGTTATTGGATTGGAGGCTTGGAGAAGCTTATTTTGCAGAAAAGTTGCTCGATTTTGAGTTGGCAAGCAATGTTGGAGGATGGCAGTGGGCAGCCGGTACAGGATGTGATGCAGCACCATATTTTCGAGTGTTTAATCCTCAAAGTCAGCAAGAAAAATTTGATCCAAAGTTTGAATACATTAAAAAATGGGTGCCCGAATTCGGAACAGCAAATTACCCACAACCAATTGTAGAACATACGTTTGCTCGAAACCGTGCCATCACCCGGTACAAAGAAGGATTGAACACATGAAACACACTTTAGAAATCGGAGATCTTTGTCCTGTCTTCAGTCTTGAAGATCAGTTCGGAAACCTCTTTGACTTTGAACAAATACTCGGAAAACGAGTGGTCGTTATCTTCTTTTATCCGAAAGACAATACAAGCGGATGCATCAAGGAAGTATGCTCCTTTCGTGACCAATATGAAGTGTTTAAAGAGCTTGGTACCGAGGTGATAGGCGTTTCCTCCGACAGTGTAAGCTCACACCTCGGATTTGCAGAAAAACATCGCTTGCCTTATACCTTGCTCTCGGACTCTAAAGGTGAACTTCGGAAAAAATTTGGTGTTCCAAAAAGTTTATTCGGTTTAATTCCCGGAAGAGTGAGCTACGTCATTGGGAATGACAGACGTATCAAAGGAATGTTCAATGCAATGACCGATCCTGTTGGTCACGTCAGCTACGCCGTGAATTGTATTAAGGAACTCAACGCCTAAGCAACTGTTTTTTCATTCTGCTTAATGACTCAGGCATAATTCCGAGATAGGAAGCGATCTGATGCTGTGGAACCAACTGTTCGATTCCAGGAGATCTTTTCAGGAGCTCCTCATATCGCTCGGCAGCACTTGAACTTAACGTCATTAAAAATCGCTTTTGAAAGGCAGATAAATGCTTTTGTAGCATAATTCGAAATACCCTTTCCAATTTAGGTACTTTCTCCAAAAGTTCTTCTTTCTCTCTCGGTCCTATTGACAAAACAAGCGTATCCTCAAGTGCCTGAACACTTAAACTACAAGGATCCCCTGTGAGCGTGGCAGCCATATCCCCCACCCACCACTCAGGAAAAGCAAAATGCAATACATGTTCAGTCGCTTTGTCATCCGTATAAAAAACTCGAAGCGTACCTCTAACGACAAAGCATTCACGGACATTGTTCGAACCCTGTTCAAAAAGAAAAGTTCGCTTGGGTATAAACAGCAATTCGTAGAATGAAGCAATATGTTCTTGTTCTTCAGCCGTCAAAGGGACGCGTTGAGCTAAATAGTTTTTCAATAAGTTTCGGGAAGAATCCAAATCACCGTTCATAAGTCAAAAGTACAATTATTGCATTTCCGGAACAATGACAGAAAATAATTGTTAATCTAAAAACAACCTATGTACCAACTACGCAGAGAACAACTCGTCAAAACAGACCTACAAACATGTTGGGATTTCTTCTCATCACCTAAGAATCTAAGTAAAATAACACCCTCATACATGGGGTTTGATATCCTCACAGAGGTTCCGGAGAAGATGTATGAAGGCATGATGATCGCCTATCAGGTTAGACCTCTATTTGGAATCCCAATGGAATGGATCACTGAAATCACGCACATTAAAGAAGGTGCCTTTTTCGTGGATGAGCAACGCAAAGGGCCTTATAAAATATGGCATCACGAACACCACTTCCAAGAAACTGAACAAGGCATTCTTATGAACGACATAGTAACCTACGAAATGCCGCTCGGACCGCTAGGAAAAGTCGTTCATCCATTTATTGTCCGCAATAAACTGGAAGCTATTTTCGCACATCGATTCAAAGTGGTAGATGAATTGTTCAAATAATTCATTCTGAGGTTACTCCTTGATAAAGCGCCTGATTCTCCATGGCCTCCTTTCGTGTAGAGCGAATGATTTTGTCTCGGTGGTGCGGTGGAGAATAAATTGTGTAAAGTTTGAGCAATTGATGTTTACCGGAATTGATCAGATTATGATTGGCGCCCATTGGTACCATGATGGCATCGCCTTCCTTTACAGCATGTCTCATACCATCGAGAACAAAGATTCCCTCACCACTTTCAATCCTAAAAAATTGATCATTGGTGTGGTGCAGCTCTTCCCCGATCTCTTCTCCGGGCAACAAGCTCATTAATACGAGTTGACTATGGTCAGAGGTATATAGTACTTTTCTGAAATTTGTATTTTGAAGAGCCTCAGCTTCAATGTGCGTAACATATCCTTTCATAATTGTTTGTTTTTGGGTTTAAGCGCAAAGTAATTTTCAAATCGAGGTAATTATTGGATATTCTATCAACCTAATAATTGATATTCTCCCTAATTTCCTTAACATACATCAATCTGTTCTGTGGTCCATTCAAATACCTTTGAACTTCATTTAAAATAAAAACTATGGCAACGAAATGGAATGTTGATCCGATGCACAGCGAAATCGGGTTTAAGGTTAAGCACATGATGATTACGAATGTGAGTGGAAATTTTGGAAGTTTTAATGCCTCCGCTCAAACGATGAATGATGATTTTTCAGATGCTGAATTTAATTTTTCGGCAGATATCAATTCTATCAATACGGGTGTCGCAGACCGAGACGGTCATTTGAAATCAGATGATTTTTTCAATGCAGAAAAGTTCCCGCAGCTTACATTCAGAAGTACAGAAATTAAAAAGGACGGCAGCGAACTAATTATTTCTGGGGATCTTACAATCCGAGATGTGACCAAGAAAGTGCAGTTCAGCTCGGAATTCAGCGGAATTGTCATAGATCCCTATGGACAAATTAAAGCAGGTTTTTCTATCGAAGGAAAAATTAAAAGAAGTGAGTTCGGGCTAACATGGAGCGCTGTTACTGAAGCGGGTAACATCGTTGTTGGCGATGAGGTAAAGCTTCATGCAGAACTGCAATTTGTTAAAATTGTTTAATTTTTTTAACACAGCAATGAACAAAACAATCTTTCCGATGTTTTAATAATAGCAAGTAGTAATAGTGGTTAGACGAAAAGTCGCGGGTTCGCCAGAGCTCGCGGCTTTTTGATTTATTTAACATAGTCTTGCTTCTGAACGAGCATGTACTGATCGTTATCCATTTTCAGATACCCTTGGTCATAACAGAAATAATAGCTTGATCCCTTTTGAGTTCGATAGATATTTGTGAAGTAATGAAAATTAAATCCCTCCTCCGCCAAGGTAATTCCATCCACTGTTTTTTTACCGTCCGGATTCAGAGCTGACAATATCCGTCGATTTTTTCTCAAAATATTATTAATCCGCCTCATGTAGGAGGTAGTATCCTCGTTGAGACGGTTGTTGTGCGTATTGCGACAATAATCGCTACAAAATTTCTGATCTCGGCGACCAACGAGACGTTGACCGCATTCCTTACATTTCCGTTCAGTTTTCGACTCTGCCATGATTTTCACAATGTTAACAATAATTAACAGCAAAAGCAAAGTCGTTCCTATATGAGTTTAGGACTTTTGTAACCTATCAAATTACATCATGGACAACTCATCCGAACAAATCACCAGATCGGCAGATTCACTTCGTCAGTTGAGCGAGCGAATACAGCTTGAATCGCTCATTATACAAAAACTGCAGCAGGAGCTGAGCAAAAGCATCGTAGGACAGTCTTACATGGTAGAACGCCTTATCATCGGTATGCTCGCCAATGGTCACATCTTGCTTGAAGGTGTCCCGGGACTTGCAAAAACACTGGCTATCAAATCGCTTTCCGAAGCAATTGCCCTTAATTTTAGTCGAGTTCAGTTTACTCCGGACCTCTTGCCGGCAGATCTTACGGGAACCGTTGTCTATCAACAGAAAACTGAACGTTTCTCCGTTCGTAAAGGTCCAGTGTTTGCCAATTTTATTCTAGCAGATGAGATAAACCGAGCACCCGCCAAAGTGCAATCAGCGTTGCTTGAGGCAATGCAAGAACGACAAGTTACAATTGGTGAGGAAACATTTCAATTACCGGATCCTTTTCTAGTGCTCGCAACACAAAACCCCATTGAACAAGAAGGAACCTATCCACTACCGGAAGCACAGGTAGACCGATTTATGCTGAAAGTATACATGGATTATCCCAATAAAGAGGAGGAAAAACAAATCCTTCGCATGAACACAGAACGGGAAGGTAAAGCGGCGGTTAACACTGTTCTGAAAGCCGATGATATTATACGAGCCAGAGCACTGGTTAGAGAGGTTTATTTAGACGAGAAAGTAGAAAATTATATCGTCGATCTCGTACATGCCACACGAAAACCAGCAAATTTCGGATTGAGTGAATTGTCCCATTTGATCCAATATGGATGTTCTCCTCGGGCCACAATCAACCTTGCATTAGCTTCAAAGGCGCATGCATTCCTTAGGTCTCGAGCTTTTGTGACACCCGAAGACGTGCGTGCCATCGCCCCAGATGTAATGCGACACAGAATCGGATTAACCTACGAGGCCGAGGTGGAGCAATTGACTTCGAATGACGTTTTGAAAAAGATTCTTCATCGCATTGAAGTGCCATAATTCAAGTTTTGGAGCGTCACGACCTAATAAAAAAAATCAAACAACTGGAGATCAGATCAAAACTGCTCTCTGGAAACCTTTTTGCAGGTGAGTACCATACTGCGTTTAAGGGTAGAGGAATGACCTTCAGTGAAGTACGAGAATATTACCCGGGAGATGATGTCAGATCAATTGACTGGAATGTAACTGCGCGCACCAATACACCTCACATCAAGCTCTTTCAGGAAGAACGTGAGCTGACAGTGTTGCTTTTGATAGATGTCAGTGGTTCGCAGTATTTTGGAACATCCGGTCAGACCAAGCTCGACCTTGCATTGGAAATCTCTGCATCGTTGGCGTTCTCTGCATTAAAAAACAACGATAAAGTAGGCGCAATCTTTTTTTCCGATCAAATTGAATTATTTATACCCGCTGCAAAAGGACGAAAACACATACTGCGTATTCTCACGGAAATGTGTCTGCTTAAACCCAAAAGTCAAGGAACAAAGATCAATGAGGCATTGCAATTTTTGATACGAACCAATAAGAAACGTTCGGTATGTTTTGTAATAAGTGATTTCACTGATCAAGGTGCTTTATTTGAGGACATGCAAAGAGCACGAAAAAAACATGATGTTGTAGCTGTGCAATTGGTAGATGCTGAAGAATTCAACCTTCCTGCCTCAGGTTACATACAACTTTTTCATGCCGAAACAGGTAGTACCTATTGGACAGATGCAGGAAATGCCTCACTTCGTGAATTACTCACAACAGAGGAATCAAATCGAAATGATTATTTAAAGAAAAAATTTGCTGCCTCAGGGATAGACCATGTGACATGTGAAACTGGCAAAGATTTCATAAAACCCTTCAAAGAGCTCTTTATCAAACGATCATGAGAAGACTTTTGCTTTTAGGGCTTTTTTTGTTGCCAGGCATCGTTTCTTCGCAACAAACCCGCGCTTCAATTTCCAAAAGTGAGGCGCTGATAGGAGAACGCATCCTGCTAAGTTTCAGTGTTCCTATCTCAAAGGGACAAAAGATTGAATTTGTTCCTGAAAAAAAGTTCCTGAGCATTGCAATCATGAATGACTCAGGAAAGGTGACGAACGCACCCATTGAAACCATGGAAATTTTAAAGCCATTTCGCGACACCATAATTGATGCCGAGGGAGGAGAAATTTGGACCGGACTCTATGAAGTCACTATTTGGGACTCAGGGAGCTTTATCATTCAAAACAAAAAGATCAAATTAGGAAAAGAACGCGTACTATTCCCGAGAATAAACCTCACCGGGAAGCTAGCACCTATTGTAAATGGTGTTGAAAACTATGACATCGAAGAGTATTTCAGCAAGCTGCCCGAAGAGCGTTTAACAGATTTGATTTGGAGATTCCTAAAAGAGTATGGCTGGATTATTTTGATCGTGCTCGCTGGGATAGTAATTTGGTGGATTAAACGGAGAAAACAAATTCTTTCTGACAGGCACATCCCCACGCGCCTTGAACTTTGTCTGAAGGAAATTGATGCACTCAGCGCAAAAAAACTATGGGAAAAGGACGCAACAAAAGAACACTATGTCGATTTGAGCATGATCCTGCGTTCTTACCTGTCGGACTGTTATTCTGTAAATCTAACCGAACGAACGACACAAGAAGCGCTGATTCTATTGAAGAAAAAAGCAATTTCTAAAGCGTCATTTGAAAATATCAATTCTTTTCTTCAAGAGGCAGATCTTGTGAAATTTGCAAAGTTCATTCCACAGGAAAAAGATATCTTAAAACATCTTGATCTTGCGAAAACAATTGTAAATAGTGTAGAACTAACTCCCGGGCAGGATGAAGTTTGATAGCACATTTTTAGGATGGACTATGCAAGAGCCACTATGGCTTTTGTTCCTAGTATTCATTCCGTTGCTGATTTTTTTTCAGTTAAAAAAAGAAAAATCGAAATCAGGAGAACGAAAATTTACAGGATTTGTCGATCTACAGGAGAAGCTGCAGGTGTCTTGGATTCCTCTATTTCGAAAATTACTGATCATTGCTGAAGTCCTGTCCCTTTTTTTCATGACTATTGCTTTGACTAAGCCTCAGCGACATTCTACGAACGGAATCACCGAAGAAGAATACAAAAATGGAATCGATATCGTACTCGCATTGGATGTTTCCCTTTCAATGATGGCTGAAGATTTCAAACCAAATAGACTTGAAGCCGCCAAAAGGGTTTCCAAAGAATTCGTTTCGCAACGACGTGGAGACCGCATTGGACTTGTTGTCTATGCAGGTGAAGCTTACGCCCCTTGTCCAGGCACTATAGATTACGAGGCACTTCTCAGACAAATTGACTCCGTCGGATATGATCCCCTTGAAGGTGGTACAGCGATCGGAACGGGATTGGGTACGGCGGTAACCAAACTTAAAAATGAGAAAGTAAGGTCCAAGGTCATCATACTCCTAACGGATGGCAGCAACAATGCGGGAGACATTGATCCTATGACAGCTGCAGAATTGGCACATGAAAAAAATATCCGTGTCTATACCATTGGTGTGGGTTCGAATGGAGAAGCACTTACCCCTGTACCAACCCCATTCGGCATACGCATGGAAAAAATCCCTGTTGAAATAGACGAAAAGACACTTCAAAATATTGCAAAACGAGCGGGTGGAAAGTATTTTCGAGCGACCGATGAAAACACACTTAGTGAAATTTACGATGAAATTGATGCAATGGAGAAAAGAAAGCAATTACAGCGAAAAGTGAATAGAGAAGAACCAGCTCAACCGTATTTATTTTTGTGGATTGCGCTTGTATTACTCATCGGAAGCTGGTCCGTGAAACGAATCTTTTTCTACTATGAAATTTGAAAAAGAAACATACCAGCATTATCTAAAGAAACTCATCCTGATTGAGCTTCTTTTCGGTGTTTGTGTAGCTGGAGTGTTGCTTTTTCTTTATACTGTCCATTACGACGATTTCAGATTCCAACATCCCATGTATCTAGTTCTTTTAACTGGAATTTTACTTTGCCATTCTTGGTATCTGAAACGACTCAAAAACAGGAAATCACTCTTTGAGGATCAGGGTTTGGTTCACAGAATAAATGAACCGCAACGTTCTTTCACCTCTTATTTCTGGTTTTCGCGAAGTTTAATTTTTTTGATTTTTACGCTCGCTGATCCCGCTTTTGGCGTTGAAAAAACTGGTGGGTCCGTAAAAAGCTTGGAATTGGTAGCATGTATTGACGTTTCCAACTCAATGAATGTCAGAGATATGGCTAACAATAGTAGCCGAATCGATGCAACCAGAAAAGCGCTGAAAACGCTGATTAACAAACTATCCTCTGAGAAAATTGGAATCTGTCTATTCGCCGGCACCTCGCTCGTACACCTGCCTATCACGAGTGACCTTGAAGCAGCAAAATTATTTACAGAAGAGATAAGCACGGAGCTTATCCGCCATCAGGGCACGAATATAAGTGAAGCACTTTGGACGGCTAGGGGAATGTTTTCGCCCTTGAAAGGGAGCAAGGCCATCATTATGATTACGGATGGAGAAGATCATAGCTCTGAAGCACTTAGCACCGCAGAAATGTTGGTGTCAGAAAAAATTCAACTCCACTACATTGGCATTGGAAGTGCGGAAGGCGGACCAATACCCCTTGATCCTGACAGGCCTGAACTGGGGTATAAGAGAGATTCGCTGAATCAAACAATATCCTCCAAAATGAACCCCGAACTTATCCGATCATTAGCAGAATCTTCCAAAGGATCGTATCTGCTCAGTGAGTCCGGATACCCCTCGATCGATCGTATCTTAACACAAATTAACCAAATCGAGCGCAGTGAATTACGAGATTTGAACTTCGATACGGCAAAAAGCCGGTATCAAGTGACTTTAGTTGCGGCCATAATTTCTTTGTTGATTGTTTTTTCGTTGAATCTATTCCATAATCCTAGGAACTAATGAAAATTTGGTTTTTCGTTACCGCACTCATCCTTTCTAGCTCAGTCCTCTCGCAGGGCTGGATAGACAGTGTGAGAAAAGCGCGACAACTTTATTTGAACAAGGAGTATAATAAAGCGCGACAATTTTACTTGAACAGCAATCATAAATTAATCAATAAAGTTGACCTTACAGATGAATTGGCTCAGAATTATTTCAGAAAGAAAAAATATTTAGCTGCGTCGAAGTATTACTCGAAAATGGTTGGAAAAAGTAATCTTAAGGATCGCGTCAGAAAGCTTTACAATCTCGGAAATGCGTATGATAAACAGCAGGATTATACCAATGCCATGGATTGCTATAAAAAGGTATTAAAACTCGACCCATTCCATGAACGGGCGAGGTATAATTTGTCGCAAGTGATTCGAAAGTTGAAAAACAATCCATCCCCGGAGAACAAAAAAAATCCAAAAGAGCAGAAGAAAGAAGAACAGGATAAAAAATCAAAAGATCAGAAAAATCAAACGAATAAGAATAAAGCAAAAGACCAAAAGAAGGAGGGAAATTACCCAAAAAAGGAACAGAAAAAAAATCAAAAACCATCAGGCACTCGAAAAAACGCCATTGACCGCATGCTGAAAAACCTTTTAAAACAAGAGGCAAGAACAAAAAGCAAACTCAATAAATTGAAAGAAAAGACACCGAATCAGGAATTCAACGGCAAAGACTGGTAATGAAAAAAATCATCGGAATATTCATTTTTAGTTGGTGTGTAGCTTTCGTTTTTGCACAACGACCAGCCGTGCGACTAGAAGTGAGTACTTCAAGCCCTCAGGTTGGACAAAACCTCACAATTACGGTTAAAGCAAATGTTCAGGGTCAGCTCGAAGTCGATTTGCCTAAAAGTTTTCAGAGTGGTAATTCCACTATGAGCAGCATGCAGCAAGAGATTGACTACAATTCCGGGGAAGTCGTTACCTATTTTATACATTCCCAAAATGGAAGCTTTACACGTTCAGGAAATTATACCGTAGGGCCTGCAATCATTCGCAAAGGATCTAAAGTTTTCAAATCAAACGTAATAAACGTTACAGTTAAGCAAGAGCAATCCTCGCCATCAACTTCAGAATCATTTTCTAAAAGACAGCTTTCTCAACCGGCATTTGGAATTATTCAAACATCGAGGAGTCAGATTTTTGAAGGGGAACCACTTGTAGTAAACGGGCTTATATACTCACGTTTTACTCCGACACATCTGGAAGACTATGAGACGTACACAATCGAGGGCACCGCAGATAAACACACCTTGGAGGATGGCTCGGAAAATATCATGATGACGGAGAAAAATATCGGCGGTGTGTATATGAACACATTTCAGTATGACAAGCAACTATTGTTTCCACTTTCAACCGGAAAAATAAAGATCAGTCCGTTCAAAATGCTTCTTATGCGGGGATTGGAAAGTTTTGAGCTTACCTCCTCCTCTACAAGTGTCGAGGTCTTGCCTTTGCCCGGAAGCGCGCCTAAAACTTTCACTGGAGGTGTAGGAACCTTCAGCACCAGCTGTTCAGCAAAAACTGATAACATAGGGAAGGGGTCTATCATTGAACTTATTTTTACCGTTAAAGGAAAAGGCAACCTGCATCAACTGAACGAACCAAAACTCATTCTTTCTGATGCATTTGCACCTTATGGAGATCCAGAGGTGAAAGAAGATTACAGTTTTGGGCAAGACGGTGCTTCTGGCAAGATCACTTACACCTATTTTGTTAAAATTCTCAAAACAGGAGCTCTGCAATTGGAAGGTCCGGGATTTTCATACTTCGACCCTACGAAAAAGCAATATGTGAGTGTTGAAGCTGCTCAGATCGAGCTTGGAAATATTACCGAGGAAACTTCAGACGAACAAGATAAAAACAACGCCTCCAAAGACACCTTTGTCTCAATTAAAAAAGATAAAAAGAATACAGAATCCATTTCACCATTGCATTGGATGCTCGTAGTTAGTGGGATTGCACTCTTTCTGTGGTTTATTTACTGGTTGAAATTTAAAAAAAAGAAATCCGAAGTTTCCAGCATTCCTACCAGTCACATAAAATCAAGTGAAGAGGTCGCAAAAGGGATAGTTCAAGAAATGGAGACGCCTGAAAGGTTACTAAGTAAAGCATCGGCTGAGCTGAACGGCGGTAATCAATCTCAATTTATAGCGTATGTTGAAAAAGCCCTAATCTCCGCACTTCAAAAAGAGACCGGATCATCAGAGACAAATCGCAATACCCTCGTAGAAGGACTGAATGAGGAGCATAGAAAAGCAGAATTTCGAGCATTATTCGATGCTGTCGACACCGCAAAATACGGCAGTGTATTATCAAACGACACGCCCGAACAACTTCTTGCTAAAGTCCGAACATTCATATCCGGTGACAGAGCTTGATTTTGTACCTTTGCGTAATGTCGGGCAAACTCAAGAACATACGAGAATTTTCTTTGGATGAACTCATTAGCGAAGTAGGAGCATTGGGAGAAAAAAAATTCAGAGCTACCCAAGTATACGAGTGGCTCTGGCAAAAAAATGCCTCGTCATTCGAAGAAATGTCGAATTTGAGCAAGGAGCTTCGGCATACACTCACTCAGCATTTTTACATCGATCACATTGAGCTAGCAGACCAGCAAGTCAGCTCAGACAAGACACTGAAATGTGCGTTTAGCGTAGATAAAAGTAAGATCATTGAAGGTGTGCTCATCCCCACTACCTCAAGAATGACCGCTTGTATCTCTTCTCAAGTTGGTTGCAGTCTGGCTTGTACTTTTTGTGCAACTGGCCGCTTAAAGCTTCTAAGAAATCTGACTGCAGGTGAAATCGTAGATCAAGTAGTTTACCTAAGAGATCAAGCAGAAAAACTGTACAACACTCCACTGAGTAACATCGTTTACATGGGAATGGGGGAACCGCTTCTGAATTACAAGAACGTCTTGCGCTCTGTGGAGCTCATTACAAGTGAGAAAGGACTTGGCATGTCGCCTAAACGCATTACTGTTTCCACAGCAGGAATAGCGAAAATGATTCGAAAGCTCGGTGATGACGAAGTAAAATTCAACCTTGCACTGTCTCTTCACGCTGCCAACGACAGAAAAAGGAGTGAAATCATGGAAATCAACGACACCAACAATCTGCAGGCACTGGCAGAGGCATTGCAGTATTTTCATGAAAAAACAGCTTCTCGCGTAACATTTGAATACATTATTTTTAAAGATTTCAACGACAAAATTGAAGATGCCCAAGAGCTTGCCTCCTTTGCAAAATGTGTTCCGTGTAAGATCAATATCATCGAATACAACCCCATTGATGAAGGTTCATTTCAGCAGGCAGCTCCAGAAAAAGTGAATGCATTTGCTGCCTATTTGGAATCTAAGAATTTAATTGTCAACGTAAGACGGAGCCGTGGCAAAGACATTGACGCAGCATGTGGTCAGCTGGCTAACAAAAATAAAGCCTTGGCCAGTGATGATCGTTTGCTGAAGTAAGCTTTGGCGGCAGTATTTGCAACAAAAACCAGTCAGCACACTTTTTACGGAATTGTGTAAAAAGAAACGTTTCAAAAGCAGTTTCACTGTGGTTGTAAACGTATATTTGTAATATGCTCAATGTCGATGAAATAATCCGTCCTGTGAAGGTCGAAATGGATGAATTTGAAACGCGTTTTAGGTTGAGCATGCGGTCTAAAGTTCCGCTTCTTGACAAAATAACCCACTACATCATCCGAAGAAAAGGGAAGCAAATGCGCCCGATGTTTGTCTTCTTAACGACAAAAATGTTGGGAGAAATGAATGACAAGGCATACGACGCAGCAACCTTGATAGAATTGCTTCATACGGCTACCCTTGTTCACGATGATGTGGTAGACGACGCCAATGAACGAAGGGGATTCTTCTCCCTAAACGCACTTTGGAAAAATAAAATTGCAGTTTTAGTCGGCGACTACATGCTTTCGAAGGTTTTATTGCTCTCCATTGAAAAAAACAATGTGCGCTTACTTGAAGTGGTTGCGCGAGCAGTAAGGGAAATGAGTGAAGGTGAGCTCCTTCAGATCGAAAAAGCACGCCGACTTGACATTACGGAAGACGTTTACTTTGAAGTTATCCGTCAAAAAACAGCATCCTTGATTTCTACTTGTTGTGAAGCAGGTGCAATTGCTGCAGACCGCGAAGATCAGGCAGAACGCATGAGACGCTTTGGAGAATATGTAGGCCTCGCTTTTCAACTGAAAGATGATATATTTGACTATGGAACTCCGGGTAAAATTGGTAAACCAACAGGATTGGATATCCGTGAACGAAAGTTAACGCTTCCCATGATTTATACGCTAAACACAGCACCAAAAGCGATAAGGTCGGAGCTCATTAATATCATTAAAAACCGAAATGAGGAAAAACGTTATGTCAACAGGGCAATTGAATTAGTAACCTCGCATGGCGGGTTAGAATATGCTCACAAAAAGATGATGGAAATGAAGGAGCTGGCGCTACTTGAACTTGAAGAAATTCCGGACTCTATTGCGAAACAATCCATCATAGGTTTAGTTGAATACACCACACAAAGAGAAAAATAATGACGGGAAAACTGCTTGTAATACTTGTTACTTCGCTCTTGATCTTCTCATGCGGAGAGGATTCCGTAAAAAAACTGAAGCAAATAAAACCTGAAACCCTGGTCGAAGTTAAAAATGGAATCTTTTACGAATGGTATCCTGGAAAGAAGCAGATAAAATACAAAGGAGGACAAGACGAACAAAAAAAACGAAACGGCATTTGGACCTTCTATGCTGAAAATGGCACAGAGCTTTCGGTAACTTATTATGAACATGGATTAAAACAAGGATTTTCAATTGTAAAATATCCAACAGGAGTTATCCATTACAAAGGCGAATATCACAAAGATCAAATGGTCGGAGAATGGACCACCTACAACCAACGTGGTGAAGTCGAAACCATTAAAGATTTTGGTTCACCTAAGCAGTAAAATGTCCAGGATTCCGCCACATATCATTGATGAGATCATGCAGACCTCCAGAATTGAGGAGGTAATCGGTGATTTTGTGGTCCTCAAAAGGGCAGGTTCAAACTTGAAGGGACTCAGTCCTTTTACGGATGAAAAAACACCTTCATTCGTTGTCTCGCCTGCCAAACAGATTTTCAAATGCTTCTCCACAGGAAAAGGAGGCACAGTGGTAACATTTTTAATGGAGAAAGAACACTTTTCCTATCCGGAGGCGTTGCGCTGGCTTGCAGATAAGTATGGAATTCAAGTACCTGAAGAAGCACCTGCAACCGCTGAGGAACTAGCAGCGGTAAGTGAACGAGAAAGTCTCCACATCATCAACGAATTTGCAAAATCACACTTTGTCTACAACTTGAATGATACCGAGGAAGGAAATGCAGTGGCACTATCGTATTTTCAGGAGCGAGGTTTTAGAAAGGACATCATTGAAAAGTTTCAGCTGGGATATTGTCTGAATACAGGTGATGATCTCACTAAAATCGCCAAAGAAAAAGGCTACAAACTTGAGTATTTAGAGAAAGTTGGACTGGTTAAATCAAAAGAGGACAGACAGTTCGACTTTTTCAGAGGCCGTGTAATGTTTCCTATTCATAGTGTGACAGGTAGAGTGCTTGGTTTTGGGGGGCGTACACTTTTCACAGATAAAAAAGTCGCTAAGTATTTCAATTCACCGGAAAGCATTATATACAACAAAAGCGAGATTCTTTACGGTCTCTATCTTTCCAAAGGAGATATTATAAAATACGACAATTGCTTTTTATGTGAAGGATACACGGATGTCATCAGTATGTACCAGGC
>Ga0315906_10004423_pt1 | contig 18074 bp, 15 predicted proteins | sample LakEriMetagenome_4_FD_203526 | JGI IMG/M metagenome (GOLD analysis project Ga0315906, IMG submission 203526) | Freshwater fungal communities from buoy surface, Lake Erie, Ohio, United States - Buoy 2 MA122 | ecosystem: Environmental > Aquatic > Freshwater > Lake > Lake biofilm | place: USA... | reverse complement strand
GTCCGCTACGCGAATTGCCTTTTTATACTGAAGCGTGAGCGTTGGCCATTCACTGCCGAGGCGATACCTACCTGACGGTAATGAAACATACTGCTGACCGATTACATAGGTCATTTTTACATCCAACGTGAGTGCGCAATGCTCTTCAACAGCAACGGTATCGCCATCAGTAAGTATGGGTGCATTCGGCGTATACACTCTCTCCGCCCTGCCAAAAGCATAGTCCGTTGTATTTTCTAGTGGCTGCCGAACAGCATATCCAGCTGTGGTACCAAGGGAAATTCCATTGAAAAGTTCTGTCCGATGAAATAACCGAAAAAATCCCTGCTCATAGATTTTCATATAATTCTTACGCGCCCATAGGGAATACGCGCTATTAAGCGATGGCGAGATCGGATTTTCATTGTTGAACTGGAGTACTTCAGAGCCACCGGATATTTCGATGCGCGAATTTCGAACCGGATCATACCGGTACGAATAGGTCAGTTTGGGATTGAGGTGCTCGTTGGAAAATCCATATTGCACAAACGGTTGTAACAGCCAATAACGGCGGTCTTCATCTCCGTAATCTTGCCGATATTCACCGGAAAGCGTCAGTCTCCAGCCTTCCACGGAATTAAATTGAATGGTAGACAAGGGCGAAGCAATGTTCCACTTCCGGTATAACGAACTATTTTGATGCGTGTAACCTGACAAAACACTATTAAAAGTAAACGCATTCACAGTTCGATCGACAGAATCCCGGTAAGGTTTAGATTCTCGCACGATACTGATACTATCATTACGGATATAATCCGATTGCTCTGCGCCCGTTAGCGGCATCGGTCGGTTTGTTTGCCAATAAACTGAATCCCGTTTATTGGACTCCTTATTTACCTTTAATATTTCGCCTGAAAAATCCTTAGCAGTCAATCCCGGCGAAATATTGTATTTGCTAAAGACTCCGTTAATATCGCCTGACCCTTCGAAGCCGAGTATTTTAAAGTGAAAACTAAGCTGATTATTGAATGGCATCCATACATCCTTTGCAGCCGGCACATACGATTGCCGCACACGAAACGTATCAACGAATTGTAGCTGTTGGTCCTTTGTAATGAACAGATCAGCGCTGTGGACCCGCCAGCTGCCGTCAGCGATGTAGATGGTACCGGTATAAACGGGATCAAACGAACGACGGGGAATAACGCTGATCTTGTGTATCAACTCGTCATTCTCCACAAAAGATCCTTCGAGCCGGAATTTATACGAGAAGATGGAGTTGGCGGCAATTGGTGAAATGATTCCGCGTGGAGCCAATCCTCCGTAGGAATTCAACGGTTCATAAAAGGAAATTTTCACCAGATCAGCGCCACGATTGAAACTGTATGAACGCGGTTTTCCGCTGACTTTACTGGAAATCATTTCTTCTTTAAGCTTTCCCGGAAGAAGAATAGCAATGGTGGATACCGACTCAGACAAGTAAAAAATACCGGTTGTAGTATCAATAACGTCAGACATGTTCACGTCCTGGCCCATGAAGACTTTCGGATAAGCCGTTAATCGCTGTGTAGACTTTACATACGATTCACACGTAAAGCTCTTCACCTGCTCCAGGTAATAGGCTCTTTTTTTCTGCGCTTTACGGATAATGGCGTAGGCCGGATCTTCCTCCTCCGAACGAATAGTGACTTCCGTCAACTCATACGCCGTTTGATCCAGGGAAACATCCAAGACTACCGGAACTTGCAAGACGATTACAGGAAGTGCAACCTGCTTGTAACCAATTAGCGAAAACACGAGTGTATACGATCCCGGATTCAACTCCAGCCAATAATCCCCTTCAATGTTAGCGGTGGTTCCTACGGTAGTACCTTTTACAAACACATTAGCAAAAGACAGGCCTTCTCCGTTTTTACCGGTAATCCGTCCTTGCACACGGACGGCCCAACTTACTGTTGGAAATACAATCGCAAAGCCCAACAGGCAAAGGATCAATCTAACGCACTTGTTCATAGAACTTGACCAGTGATTGAACAAACGTTTTCCAGGAAAATCGCGAACTCGCTGCCCGTACACTGGCTGACATTTTTGACTCACGTCCGGCTTCATAAAAATCGGCTAGAGCTGCAGCGATAGCCGATGGATCCACGGGCACCACATATCCGCTTTGCTGATCGTCAACAATTTCAGAGAGCCCGCCCACATCGGTTACCAGCATCGGTCGACCGAAATGATAGGCAATCTGCGTAATTCCGCTTTGGGTTGCCGTTCGATACGGCTGAACGATGATATCAGCTGCACAAAAATAATCCTTGATTTTTTCCTTACTGATAAACGAACTATCCAGTCGTACACGGTCTTGTAGACCGAGCCGCTCAATTTGATCGTGATAAACTTTTTCGTCTTCGTAAAACTCACCGGCCACGAGTAATTTCACATTAGCTGATTTCATCCGCTGATCGGCCAAGGCTTCCAGCAGAATATCCAATCCCTTGTACTTACGAATAAATCCAAAAAACAATATCCAACGTTCCTCAGCGGGCAATCCGAGCCGGCTACGTGCTTCCGATTTATCGATAGCATCACCAAAAATATCATAGACCGGATGCGGCAAGAACAGCTTATTCACAGTATCGGTGAATTGACTCAAATCATGAAGGACAGCACGTGACATGGTAATAAAGCCATCACACGAACGAACAAAGTAGCGGGTTAGTGCCGTATCGCCGAAACGTTTTTCATGAGGAAGTACATTATCGGTAATTGCCAGTACCGGAATTCCTTTCTTGCGCAGATTTCTGGCCACCGTACCTAATGACGGTGCCATGAACGGTAACCAATAGCGAATAATCACCAGGTCCGGCATGATCGCATCGATCTTACGCGAGGTGTTCCACCAGCTGATCGGATTGATGGAACTTAGTGAGGCATCAATATCCAATCCGGCGGGTGGCGGTCCTTCTGCCAACTGGGTCTTGCCAGGAAAGAGCAGACCGGGATATTGAAGGTAGAAGGAAAAAACGGAAACACTGTGACCTTCCTGAGCCAATGACCGTGCCAACGCTTCGTTGAAGTCAGCGATACCACCACGCAGCGGGTGTGCCGGGCCGATCAGCGCAATCCTCAACTTCTTGCCGGGTACTGCAGACATGCCAGAAGAATCAAAGGTGAATCTTACTTTCGATGAGGTATCGGTTACGATCGGGAGAATTGCGTGCGATCATCTCCCCCAAAAAACCGGCCAGAAAAAGTTGTGTACCGATAATCATAGTGGATAACGCAATATAAAAAGATGGTCTGTCCGTAATCAAACGGGCCGGCAGGTTGTGATAAACCGCATAGAGTTTACTCAATCCCAAATATCCGGCTACCATGAATCCGATGAAGAACATAATCGTTCCCAACAATCCAAAGAGGTGCATGGGACGTTTACCGAAGCGGGAAACGAACGTAATCGACAACAAATCAAGAAAGCCGTTGATAAAGCGTTCCAGTCCAAACTTCGTCTGACCGTATTTCCGAGCCCGATGTTCCACCACCTTCTCTCCTATTTTCCGAAACCCTGCCCACTTGGCGATGACCGGAATATAGCGATGCATTTCACCGTAAACTTCGATACTCTTGACTACCTCTATTCGATACGCCTTTAATCCGCAATTGAAATCGTGCAGATTATTAATACCGGACATCTTTCGGGTGGCCCAATTGAAGAATTTAGTCGGGATGGTTTTTGAGAGCGGATCGTATCGCTTTTGCTTCCAGCCGGAAACCAGATCAAAGCGATCGTCAACAATCATCTTGAACAATCCAGGGATTTCATCCGGTGAATCCTGCATATCGGCATCCATGGTGATGACGACACGCCCGGAAGCAGCTGCAAAACCTTCGTGCAAGGCGGCGGACTTACCGTAGTTACGGCGGAAGCGAATGGCTTTTACATGCTGATTTCGGGAAGCCAATTCATCGATAACTTGCCAGGAGTCGTCTTTACTTCCATCGTCAATGAAAAGGATTTCGTAAGAATAATGGTGTTCTTCCATGACCCGCACAATCCAGTCGTGCAATTCACGAAGTGATTCATCTTCGTTATAAAGTGGTATGACTACGGAAATATCCACGTACAGAATTAGCTAAGATTATTTTGAAACGGATTGGCTTCCTTCCGGGTGAAAATGGATAACACCAGGGAAATAATAAAACCGATGATGGCGGCACCCAATACACCAGTAAGAAACATGCCTACGGGAGAAAACATCATCTTCATGCGCGACATCGCTTCATCGACCTGCTCATCCGGAATTCCACGCTCGATCAGCTGTTGTTGAACAGCTTCCTGCATTTGTCCCGGTAACGAAGGATCAATGAACGAATACAAAATAATGGTAAATGAAGAAATGATAACGGCGCCAAAAACAGAAATCATGACGCTCGTTAAGATAGAGCGACTATACGAAATTGCTCCACCCAGATCCTGGTCGCGATAACTTTTAACACCCAGGTACATGGAGGCAATCAGTGCCAAATAATTAAGCGTAGTCGGCAAAGTAGATTGCAATTCAGCGCCCAGCAGGTAAAACACCAGGGTAATAACCACGGTGGCAAGTCCGTAATAAATGCCATACAGCATGGCCACTTTTGTGAGAGATCTTGTTTGCATAGTGTTTACGATGGTGCTAAACTACTTCAATTCCGCTAAATCACCAACGCGGCAAATCTTACCAACTTGTTAATTTTCAACAGTATGACAGACATATAAAGTACGGGATAAATTGAACAACTTTCCGTATATTTGCAGCACGGGTAAGTCCTATACGACCAGCTCCTGCCAACCTCCCCAGGCCGGGAACGGAGCAAGGATACGCGGTTGAGCGGTGCGATATAGAAAGCTTACCCGTACTTTTTTTTCAACTTTTCGGACATGTTACCAACGGTCCAACTTTCCGCTCCTTTTTATCGCCTATTTTCGCGAGTATTAACCCTGCAAACACTATCACCACATGAAATTCTTCATCGATACCGCAAACCTTTCTCAGATCCGTGAAGCACAGGACCTTGGCGTGCTGGATGGCGTAACCACCAACCCTTCGTTGATGGCTAAAGAAGGAATTACCGGACAGGCAAACATCCTGAAGCATTATGTCGATATCTGTAATATTTCCACCGGTGATGTAAGTGCTGAGGTAATAGGTACCGAATACAAAGACATTATCGCGGAAGGCGAACATCTTGCCTCGCTGCACAAACAGATCGTGGTAAAGGTTCCTATGATAAAAGACGGTGTTAAGGCCATCCGCTATTTCACCGATAAAGGCATTCGTACCAATTGTACATTGGTCTTTTCGGCGGGACAGGCGCTACTGGCTGCTAAAGCCGGTGCTACTTATGTTTCTCCTTTTCTCGGACGTCTGGACGATATTAGTTTCGACGGTATGGAATTGATTCATCAGATCGTACACATCTATCGCAATTACGGATACAACACTCAGGTGCTGGCTGCTTCAATCCGAAATCCGTTACACATTGTAAAATGCGCCGAAGCCGGAGCTGATGTAGCGACTTGCCCGCTCTCTGCCATCCTTGATTTGCTCAAACACCCGTTGACCGATATCGGACTGGCGAAATTCCTCGCGGATGCCAAGAAGACGCAGGAAGTCTCGGCGAAATAATAACGTTCCGCTTGCTACTCAGGATCTATCCAGAAAACATTAACGACCGTCATATTAAAAAAGCGGTCGAGGTGCTTAAAAATGACGGCATCATCGTCGTTCCAACGGATACGCTGTATGCATTGGCCTGCGACATCCGATCGAACAAAGCCTTCGAGAAAATCAGCAGGCTGCGGAAGATGAAAGAGGGAAAAGGAAATTTCTCCTTTATCTGTTATGACCTCTCTCATATTTCAGACTTCACCAAACCGTTCAGCAATACGGTCTTTCGGTTGATGAAAAATTGTCTCCCCGGGCCTTATACTTTTATCCTGAATGCCAACAGCAATGTGCCGGCCATCTTCAAGACTAATAAAAAAACAATTGGTATTCGTGTACCGGACAATCCTATAACCAGATTATTGGTCAAGGAGCTTGGAAATCCTATCATGGTAACTACGGTACACGATATTGATGATCATAAGGAATATGCGACGGATGCCGATGAAATCGAAGCCATGCTGGAAGGTCAGGTGGACTTGATTATTGACGGAGGAAACTCTGAATTAATCCCTTCGACTGTCATCGATTGCACCGAAGAAACGCCGGTACTGGTTCGCGCCGGCAAAGGAGAAGTAGAGCTGCTTTGATACTAAATCAAGTGCCGCTCATAATCCGCAAATACAGCCGGCAACTCTTCCACTACATCGGAAGGCAACATGCCTTGCATAGATGTTCGCCGTGCGACGTTATCTGCCGCTTTTCCATGAAACCACACGCCGAGCAGAGCTGCGTCGGTAACCGGATAACCTTGCGCTAAAAAAGAAAGTATAATTCCCGTCAAAACATCACCGCTGCCACCTTTTGCCAGCCCGGCATTTCCCGTGGTATTAAAAAAAGAATTGCCCTCCGGTGTAGTGATGCATGTATGTGCTCCCTTAAGAACAACGACGACTTGATGATCAACCGAAAAGTCGATTTGTAATCGATGACGATCCATATCATCGGCTGCCGGACCCACCAGTCGCTCAAATTCTTTAGGATGCGGTGTTAAAATGGTGCGTTCATTTATCCAACGCAACCATTCTTTGTGCTCCGATAGTATATTCAAGGCATCAGCATCCAGTACTAAGGGTCGCTCTGACATCAACACCTGGTGAACTGCAACAGCGGTCTCATGATATGTTCCGATCCCGGGACCAATACCAAGAGCGGCAAAGCGATCCAACTGCTCCGGCAACCGGGAAATACGATCGGGCATCACATCTGCATGAACCATGGCTTCTGGAGCTCCGGATTGCAATAGCGCAGTAGCTCCACCAGGAACATGAACTGTCAGCAAACCTACTCCGCTGCGCAAACACGATCGCGCAGCCAGCAAAGCAGCACCACTTTTTCCTTCGCTTCCGGCGATCAACAAGCCGTGACCATAATTTCCCTTATGGGAGAATTTGGAGCGTGATCGAAACAACCGTTTCACGTCCATTGGCTCAAGTACAAATTCACTGCCGGGGAGCGCATCAATGAAAGCAAGATTCAATCGTATATCCAACACCACCCACTGCCCGACGAACTTTCCGGATGTTGGATAAAAAAATGTCTGTTTGGGCGCTTGAAAGGTCAGCGTATAGGTAGCCTTTACAACCAACTCATTTTCTATCGGCAATCGATCAGCGAATAAACCGGATGGCAAATCAATTGCAATGACTTCGCCCTTATGGCTATTCAATTGTCGAACGATATCGGCATAAATTCCTTGTAACGGTCGGCTCATTCCGGTACCGAACAGCGCATCAATGATGATGTCCTCTTTCCCAAACTCCGGTAAAGTAGATGTCTCTATCGAAACATAAGGACCGTTTACTGTTTCTTTTACGCTATGGGTATTCGTCAGCCGATCAGTTGTCCAATCTGACTCTTTTCCAAATCCATAAGCAACTACTTTATAGCCTGCAATCAAAAGCAAACGGGCAATCGCTAATCCGTCTCCCCCATTATTACCCGGTCCGCAGAAAATCCGGAATACACGATGCCTATCATACCTTTCCACCAGCCAATCCGTACATTTCTGAGCGGCTCTTTCCATCAGGGCAAGCGATGAAATCGGCTCTTGCGCCATAGTCGTGCGATCGGCCTCCCGAAATTGATCAGCAGTAAGTATCTTTTTCATGCAAAAGAAATTAACGCGGCGAGTCCAAAAGTTCAATCTGCACTTCAGCACCACGTAAGTGCTCCTTCAACAGACTACCATCTCCGTGGAGTGTAAATACCTTCTTTGCCTCCGATTCTGCAATGACATTGATCAGGTCGTTCCAATCAGCGTGATCGCTGATGGAAAGAACGCGATCACAGCGGTAATATGAACGTTTCCAGCCCGTAGCAAAAATTCGCAAGGCTGCAGGATGACGGTCGTATCGCGTAAAAACAGTCGGTGGTAAAATCAGAATATTAGCAGAATCCTTCAAAAATTCCTGCCGTGAATACGGCAGCCAATCGCCCAAATGAATACCGGCAGCTTCATACACTTTATGATACCCACTGATTAATGGATGAATGAATAATTTCCGATCCGGGGCAACTTGGTGTAAAAGCCGCGTAATCCGCTGTGCTTTTCCAACAGCGTAGGCACCAATGACGAGCTGCAACGATTCCGAGCAGAGTTGCCTCAACTCGTCCTCTGGCGAAGGATGACTAAAATCAGGATGAGCGAACGTCGTTTCAGTGATTAAATAATCGCATTTAACGGGATGAAACGGTTCGCACGTCGGATCTTGTTGCACTTTAAAATCACCGGTATACAGATATCGCTCTCCTTCATACTCGAGCAGCAGTTGTGCACTTCCCAAAATATGTCCGGCCGGAAAAAAAGTAATTTTCACCTGACCGATGAAAAAAGGAACGCCAAAAGTCACCTCATGAAATTCCGAGCGGAGTGAATCACCATATCGCTCCTGCATGAGCGACCAGGTTCCGCGCGTAGCATAAACGACTTGGTGTCCGCTGTGAGCATGATCACCGTGCGCATGAGACACTAACGCTACATTGGTCTTTACCGACGGATCAATACTGAATCCGTTAGCGTGAAGACCTTTCCGATCATATGTAAGCAGTGAACCGACCGGCTTCATAATTTTGCCGAAGCGTGTGACGTCTGCTGAATACGCTCGCGGGAAGCGTGAAGTATCTTTTCGTGAATATCGAGCACTTGCGGCAAAACAGCATCGTCTTCGTCGTTCTGGACGACAAACTGAGAGCGTTTGATCTTTTCATCATCCGTCCATTGCTGTGAAATGACCTGACGGATTTCAGCCATTGGCCGCTGATCACGCGATTTCACACGCTGAACACGTAACTCCGTAGGTGCTGTCACGGTAATAACAAAATCACAATCTTTATGTGTACCACTTTCAAAAAGTATGGCAGCCTCTTTCATGACATACGGCGCTGCCCGATGAGCAGCAGCCCAATCTTTGAAATCCTTTTTTACCAGCGGATGAACCAGTCGGTTGAGAAATTTGAGTTTATCCTCCTGCTGAAATACGATAGATGCTAATTTCTTTCGGTCAAGTCGACCTTTAGCATCGGTCAATGTTTCCCCGAACTCCTCCTGCAGCTTCTGTAAAACTTCCGGATGACGTTCATACAGCGAGCGTGCTGCGGCATCAGCGTCATAAACCGGAATGCCCAGCTGACGAAAAATATGACTAACGACGGACTTGCCGCTTCCAATTCCTCCGGTTATGCCTACGATGATCATTTTTTTCGCAATATGAATTCAACTTCAGAAGGATCAATGGTAACCGCCCGAACAATTTCCGGTCGAGCAACAACGCGTAAGGGCAACAAGGAAATCTCGGCATCGGGCAAAGCGGATGCATCTGCAACGATATCGAACTGCTGCATATTCACCGATTTGAATTTCGATAAGGCCACCTGATAACGAACAGTTACCCGCTCAGGAAACATCTTGAGTACATAACCCGCAGGAACATTCACCGCATGCACCGGAACCTCCTGAATACCTTCCGTAAATTTTTCCACGTTGACCGTTATGCGGACAGCAGAAGGATCAAACTCTACCAAAGACTGAGACTCTAATTCCGCTGAAATATCAAGGTTGCTCTTAACATCAAGCATTTCCAGCTTACGTGTTACGGCTTTTCGGATTTTCCGCAACGCGGACGGCGGTCCGCTAACCAGTACACTGTCTGGAACAACACTGGGTGCTGATACCGTATCGTATTGCCGATCGAGCTGTATAAACAAATCAGCCACCACCGGCACCTTTTTAAAAATCTTATCGCTGAATAAGACAAGAATGGTATCCGGATCAAAACCACTGACCTCCACCTCCGCGCCAAGCTGCCGACTAAAGTCTGCCTGAAAGTTACGGGTAGGAATAGCAACTGCCTCACGCGAACGTCCGGTAGTTGACATACCGGAAGCCACATCGATGACAATAGTGTCCAGCTGTTGCTGAAACCCATAGGACATTATCCGAAACCCGGAGGTTTTCAGCTGTACGGTGATTTTTTGGGGCAACTCATTTACCACCAGTTTCCGATCGGGAAGATGCGTATAACGCACCGGAAAAACGATCGAGGTGGAATAGTTTCCGGACAGCGAAAGCAACAACCAAAAGACGATAGCGATCAACAGGCAGACCAAAAACACTGAAATCTGCTTATTGAATCGCAACGGTGGTGTTCCTTGCTCGTCGGTGCGTGGCTGTCGGTCGTTCAAGAAGAATAATGTATTCCGTGAATGTACAAAAATGCGTAGCTAGTGCGGCTAAGCATTATTTTCCGGCAGCACCTGCATCCAATGCTCTGGTCGCATCGGCAGAAACTGCATTTTTTTCAACGCGAACACGCACATTGGTGTCAATTTCGATCAAAAAGGTTTTGTCGGCCACTTCCACAATTTTACCGTGAATTCCGCCAATGGTGACCACCTTAGCTCCCTTTTCCAATTCATTTCTGAATTTTTGCTCCATCTTCTGCTTTTTCATTTGCGGACGGATCATAAAAAAATAAAATATAACAAAGATGGCGACTAGGAACAGCATTTGCATCATAGCACCGTTTTGCTGTTGTTGGAGAAGAATGGACAAGTTGATCATGGTTGGTATGGTTTTGGGGTATAATAATTAGTTAGATTTTACTTCACCGGTAATAGTAACCGTAGTGGTATTGGGTATAGTATTAGCGATAATGGTAACGGTTTTATGAACCATGCCGATGCGCCCTTTACTATCAAATGTTACCGTTATGAATCCGTCTTTGCCCGGTGCAATAGGATCCTTGGGCCATTCGGGAACCGTACAGCCGCAGGTTGCTTGTGCGTGACGGATCAGCAGATCGCTTTTTCCGGTGTTGGTAAAATGAAAGGAGAAGCTGACCTTTTCACCGTCGATTACACTTCCGAAATCATGCTCAATTTTATCCAATGAAATTACCGGAACCGCCTTGCCGTTTTCATTTCCAGCCGTTGCCGGATTATCTATCAAATCAGGATTGAGCGCATTTTCAGGAAGATCTTCCTGCCGTGGCGCTCCGCAGGAACTTACAAGAACAAGAAGAAGAGAAGAAAACAGAATACGTAGTTGCATGATAATATTCACTTATTCCATTAAGCCACGACCAGTCTTTACAATCTTGCCGGACTTCTTATAATCAATAGCTAATTTATCGATAATTCCGTTTACGAACTGTTTGCTTTTCGGCGTACTGTAATCTTTCGAGATTTCAATGTATTCGTTGATAGAAACCTTGATCGGAATTCCCGGAAAATGAATCAGCTCGGCCAGTGCCATTTTCAGAATCAGAATATCCATCATTGCGATTCGCTCCAAATCCCAGTTCTGCGTTCGTTCACTGACTGCCGCTTCGTATTCCTTGTTGTTCAATACACACTGCGTAAACAAGGTACGAACGAAATCCTTATCGTCTTTTTCGTCTTTGTAGACTTCAAAGATCTCCAATCGGCCGCTCTCATAGTATTGACGGACGGTTCGGTTGACCATATGCACCACGAACGAGAGATCTTCTGCCCAGAAAATGTTCTCTTCCTCAATGTGATGCAACATCACTTCCGACTGCTCGACATATTTCTTGACAATCTCCTGAAGATAGAGCTTCTCGTCTACCGTTTCACTGGTTAAGAACGTACGGAATTCCGGTGAACGCTTCATCTCGAAAAACAACTTGCGCACCAATTCATGGTCCTTCTGCCAGGTTGTCTTCCAACGTTTGCGATCGGATAAGAAAACGGAGTTTTCAGAAAGTACTTTAACAAATGAGAACTGATACAAGCGGAGGCGTGCTTTCAATTCATCCTGATCCGGAAAATATTTGTTTTGCAGTTCATCCACATCAGCCTTATCAGCTTCGGCAAGTTCAAGAATGAACTGCAGCAGATAAATATAAAGCTCGTGTACTTTTTCAACGCTGCGAAAAAGCTCACGTTCAGCAACGGCAAGATCTTTCTTATCCGATTGAAAATAGGCGTACAGTGCCTGAAGCACTTTTACCCGGAGTTGCCTTCTGCTGAGCATAGGACTGGATTTCTGAAGATAAGAAGAACGAGTGAACTATGAATTGAAAGGAAATGCGGCGATGCGGTTATTGACGCGCAGCAAGAATTCGCTCTTCAGCGATCATTTTGGCTGCGGCAATGGTCGTAATGTCTTCCTTCTTCGCCTTACGAAGAATTTCTAACGTCGTGTCGTAGATCTTACGCGCCTGCTCCATCGCTACTTCACGGTTGTAACCGTGTAGCTCGGAATAAACGTTGATCAGTCCCCCGGCATTGATCAGGAAATCAGGCGCCCATAAGATGCCCTTTTCCTTCAACTGCTGACCGTGTTGCACTTCCTCTGCCAACTGATTGTTGGCAGCACCGGCAACCACAGAGCAGCCAAGACGGTTGATATTCTCCGTATTCAAGGTTGCGCCCAATGCACACGGAGCATAAATATCGATTTCCTGGTCGTACACGTTTTCTGCAGCAATAGACGTAGCTCCGTATTGCTTGACCATGGCATCTACACTTTCTTTGTTAATGTCGGAAACCAGTACGATAGCGCCTTCTTCCGTCAGCATACGAACAAGATTTTGACCGACGTGTCCAACACCTTGTACCATGACTTTCTTACCCTTTACGCTGTCGCTTCCCCAGAATTCCAGGGCGGATGCCTTCATACCCATAAAAACACCGAAAGCCGTAACGGGAGAAGGATCTCCTCCGCCGCCCATGCTTTCCGGTAAACCGGTTACATGCTTGGTTGATTCACGAACACTGACCATGTCGGAAGTTGAAGTACCGACATCCTCAGCAGTGATATAGCGGCCTCCAAGCGACTCCACAAATTGACCGTATTTACGGAACAACTGCGGTGATTTTTGTGTTTTAGCATCACCGATGATAACGGCCTTGCCGCCACCCAGTTTCAATCCGCTGATGGCAGCCTTGTACGTCATTCCACGGGAAAGTCGCAATACGTCATTGATAGCTTCACTTTCGGTAGCATAATTCCACATGCGGGTTCCGCCTAACGCAGGACCAAGGGTTGTATCATGAATGGCAATTATCGCCTTTAATCCAGTAACTTTATCATAACAGAAAACCACCTGTTCATGTCCGGCAAAAGAAGGATGACTCATTACGCCCTCAATCCCGGTCTTGGTTTCCTTAATGTCTTTGATTTCTAACATACAAATCCGTGTTAATTACCTTTGCACCGTTAAACGTTCGGGCGGCGCAAATGTAGGCTTATTTTTTGAGGCGACCAACACCCGTTTTAACAACTGAAAATGAAAGCATTAGCCCGATTAAACAAGTACTTTTTCCGGTACCGCGGACACCTTGTTCTTGGGATCCTCTTTGTGGTGTTACAGAACTTCGGCGCCATCTATCCGGCGCAGGTCGTTCGGGAATCCCTGGACCAAGTAATCAATCACCTCAAAAACAATCCTTTAAGCGGCTCATCGGACTACATTACAGCGCTTGTTTTTCGCTTTTTCCTGCTGATTATCGGAGTCGCTTTTTTACGCGGATTATTGATGTTTTTAATGCGTCAGACGATTATTGTCATGTCACGACGTATTGAATACGACATGAAAAACGAAATCTACGAACAGTATCAGCGTCTCAGTCTTTCTTTCTACCGGAGGAACAATACCGGCGATATGATGAACCGCATTTCGGAAGATGTAGGCCGCGTGCGCTCCTATTTCGGTCCCGCAGTGATGTATTCCATCAACCTGGTTGTGTTGTTCATCCTGATTACAGTAAGCATGTTTAACGTAAATCCGACGCTGACACTTTATGTACTGGCACCCTTACCGCTGCTTTCCATTTCGATTTATTACGTGAGTGAAATCATGAATCGCAAAAGCGAACAAGTACAGGAACAACAAAGTCGACTGAGTACATTCGTGCAGGAAGCTTTCAGCGGTATTCGGATTCTTAAATCCTTTTCAAAAGAAGAAGCCTTTACCAAGGAGTTTGCCGATGAAAGTCAGGATTACCTGAAAAAGAACATGTCGCTGGTACGTGTAAATGCTTTATTCTATCCACTCATGTTATTGCTAGTCGGCATCAGCACCGTTCTGGTAGTGTATATCGGCGGCAAAGAAGTACTGGCAGGAAGAGCCACTACCGGAAACATTGCCGAATTTATTTTATATGTGAACATGCTGACCTGGCCGGTTGCTTCCTTGGGCTGGGTAACGGCGATCATTCAGCGTGCTGCAGCATCGCAGCAACGCATCAACGAATTTCTGGAACTCGCACCGGAAATTTATTCGGAAGCGACTACCGAAATAGGCTTTTCAGGAACGATAGAATTCCGCAACGTGAGTTTTGTCTACCCCGACAGTGGCATAAAAGCCCTGGACGAAGTCAGCTTCCAGCTTCCGGCCGGAAGCTCATTAGCTATTATCGGAAGAACAGGCTCCGGCAAATCAACCGTCGCACAATTGCTGCTGCGCATGTACGATGTTACCTCCGGAGAAATCCTCATCGATGGTCATCCGATTCGGAACATTCCACTATCGCAGCTCCGCGAGAAAATAGGCTATGTTCCGCAGGATGTTTTTCTTTTTAGCGATAGCATCGCCAACAATATCGCCTTCGGATTGCACGACACTATCACGGAATCGGTGCGTGAGCAAAAAATACTGGAAGCCGCAACCGCTGCGGTGATTGCCGAAAACATTCGTGAATTCCCGGCAGGTTTTGAAACGATGCTTGGAGAGCGAGGCATCACGTTATCCGGCGGACAAAAACAACGTGTTTCAATTGCTCGAGCACTGATTCGAAATCCAAAGGTGTTGATCTTTGATGATTGTTTAAGTGCTGTTGACACTGCTACTGAAGAGCAAATTCTCAGTAACCTTAAGTCAGCGACCAGCAGCGTAACCTCCATCATGATCAGTCACCGTGTATCCGGTATCAAGCAAGCGGCTCAGATCCTCTTACTAGATCACGGTAAAATCATCGAACAAGGCAGTCATCTTTCATTGCTGAAGCAGAAAGGCGCTTATTATGCGCTGTACGAGAAACAATTATTGGAAATAGCGGAATCATCCGCATCCTGATAAAACGTTAGAACGGATTATCATCCGGAAGATCGTTCATCCGTGAGCTAACAATGATTCGGTTGCTCTGGTAATCCGTGATACTTCCACCCAACGATTCACCCGGCATTTCGGAAAAGTCAAGGTCTGTAAACTTCGCCAAATGATCGATGAACTTCAGCTTCACGGTTTCCAACGCTCCATTACGGTGCTTGGCGATGATGACTTCCGCTAAACCTTTGGTTGGATTGTTATCCTCATCGAATTCCATACCGTAATATTCCGGACGGTAGATGAACATCACCATATCGGCATCCTGTTCGATAGCACCGGATTCGCGAAGGTCACTCAATTGCGGCCGCTTAGATCCGCCGCGGGTTTCCACCTGACGACTCAACTGAGAAAGTGCGATAATAGGAACATTCAACTCTTTCGCTACAGCTTTCAGCGAGCGGGAGATGGTACTGATTTCCTGTTCACGGTTTCCGCTTTTATTATCTACGTCTGCACGCATCAACTGAAGGTAATCGACGATCACCATTTGAATATCGTGCATCGCTTTGAGTCGGCGGCAGCGTGAGCGGAATTCAAAGACAGAAAGAGACGGCGTATCGTCGATATACAAGGGGGCCTGCGACAGTTTGCCGGTCTGAGAAACCAACTTCTGCCACTCGGTTTCATCCAGCGTTCCCTTACGTAATTTCTCGGAAGGAATACCGGTCTCGGAGGAAACCATACGTTTCACCAGCTGATCGGCCGACATTTCCAGCGAAAACAAGGCAATCGGCTTGTTGAAACCAATGGTGGCATTGCGTGCCAGCGAAAGAACGAATGCGGTCTTACCCATACCCGGACGAGCGGCCAGAATAACCAGATCGGATTTCTGCCAGCCGGAGGTGATACGATCCAACGCAGTAAATCCACTCTCCACACCGGTAACACCGGTTCCGTGAAGGCGCGCAGCTTCTACTTGTTTGGTGACCGTACTTACCATATCGCGCATATCCTGAAAGTTCCGACGGATATTACCTTGTGCGATATCGAACAAGTTTTTTTCTGCACGATCGAGCAAATGGAACACATCGCTGGTTTCTTCATACGCATCACGGATGGTCTCCGAAGAAATGCGGATCAATTCCCGCTGAATATGTTTCTGCAGAATGATCCTCGCGTGAAACTCGATATTGGCCGCCGAAGCGACGCGGTTGGTGAGCTGGGTGATAAAAAACGGACCACCGACTAATTCTAGTTCACCGGCTTTGCGGAGGTCGTTGGTGACGGTAAGGATGTCAATCGGCTGGGAGGCCTCAAACAGGCGACGGATGGCGCGGTAAATTAGCTGGTGTGCATCCTTATAAAACGATTCCGGATGAAGGATGTCGATGACGGAAGTAAGTGCATCTTTCTCGAGCATCAACGCACCCAACACCGCTTCTTCCAAATCCAGCGCCTGAGGAGGAAGTTTCCCCATTTGCTGCGACTGAAAAACAGAGGCTGCCGTTAGACCGCCAGTCCGTTTGCGCGTTGCCGCATCCGTACGTTTATTGAAATCGCCCTGTTCCATCTCACTCAAATATAACCTGTTTTACCTTTTCCGCAAGTCCTGAAGCGGTTCAAAAGGGGATCGAAAGTACAGAAAAGGCGGGCATGGACAAAGGGTTGTTCACAACTTGAAACCGAAGGTATTCGGAATCCGTTGACCATGAGGGACTAAGAGAATTTGAATGAATTCTGATTGGAAAGAGTATTGCTACAAAGCCGGTAAATGAATTTAGTAAGAATTTCATTAGTATCTAATTTTCAATTATTTATATAATTTACATGAACCCATTTTCAAGCGATAGCTACACCGGTTAAAACGTATTTTTTTCTGCATTAAAAGTCATTTTGAGTACCTTGCAGGCCCAAGCTAATCGTATGAACTTCCTAGAATTTGAAAAACCGGTAGCCGACCTGATCGACCAGATCGAAAAGCAAAAGCAGATCGGTGAAAAAACGAAAGTGGACGTAACGGTTGCCGTTCGCCAGCTGGAAATCCGTTTGGAAGAAACACGCCGGAACCTCTACTCCAACCTTACGCCGTGGCAGCGAGTTCAACTCTCCCGCCATCCGGACCGTCCGTACACCTTGTCGTACATAGAAGCTATCACAGATAATAACTTCATGGAGTTGTACGGCGACCGCACCGTAAAAGACGATAAGGCGATTGTAGGCGGCCTAGGTTCTATTGATGGCCACAGTGTCATGTTCATTGGACAACAAAAAGGCGCCACCACAAAACAACGTCAATTCCGGAATTTTGGAATGGCCAACCCTGAAGGTTATCGAAAAGCACTCCGACTTATGAAAATGGCGGAAAAATTTGGCAAGCCGGTGGTTACGCTCATTGACACGCCCGGTGCTTTTCCCGGTCTTGAAGCCGAAGAACGCGGCCAGGGTGAAGCCATTGCTCGCAACCTGTTCGAAATGGCCAAACTGAAAGTGCCGGTAATCTGCATCATCATCGGTGAGGGCGCTTCAGGTGGCGCGCTTGGAATCGGCATTGGAGATCGCGTCTTCATGCTGGAAAATACTTGGTACTCTGTGATCTCCCCGGAATCCTGTTCCTCTATCCTTTGGCGCAGCTGGGACTTTAAAGAGAAAGCTGCGGAAGTATTAAAACTTACTGCAGAAGATATGCTGCGCAATAAACTGATCGATGGCATTATCCGCGAACCAATCGGAGGAGCGCATACGCGTCCGGAAGAGATGTTCAAACGGGTTAAGCAAGAAATTCAAAAGGCGCTCAAGGAGCTGCATGCACTGGATACCACAACACTGGTACATCAGCGCATTGAGAAATTCTGCGCCATGGGTGTTGTCGGAGAGT
>Ga0315906_10004422_pt1 | contig 18075 bp, 15 predicted proteins | sample LakEriMetagenome_4_FD_203526 | JGI IMG/M metagenome (GOLD analysis project Ga0315906, IMG submission 203526) | Freshwater fungal communities from buoy surface, Lake Erie, Ohio, United States - Buoy 2 MA122 | ecosystem: Environmental > Aquatic > Freshwater > Lake > Lake biofilm | place: USA... | reverse complement strand
TGCACGGGTTCGCGCACCACGAGCCGCAGGACGCCGTCGCGGATCTCGGAAGGCTCGATGTCGTCGAACCAGTGCCGGCAGATGTCGAGATGGTTCTTCCGCAGGTACTCGACCAGCGATTCGCGGAAGCCAGGTTCGATCTTCTGCATTCGTTCCTCCGACGACGAGCGGTGCGGACGCGGCCACGCGTTCCGTCATGCGGTCCGCGTTCCGACGCGCGCAGGCGCGCTCGATGAGATTGCTTGTTGCGACGGACGCGTCCCACCGCGGCCGCCGCCACCCACAGGGGGCGCGACGATAGGAGAACCTCCGGTGGCCGTCAATCGCTCGGCGCGTCACGGCGCCGAGGCCGCGGATCCGACGCGCCAGCGGGGTTTTCGCCCGCGACGGCACGCCGGGAAATTCACGCCGCCGGCTCTTGACTTTCGGGCGCCGCGCCGCTCGCATCGCTCGTGCCGCTTGCGGCGGCGAGCTGGCGTTCGTAGCGAAGCCGGTTCGAGCGGTGGTCCATGAGGAGATGGATGCGGTCGGCGTGCGCGCCCGCGAGCGAAGCGATGCGCTCCCGCGCGTACCCGATGGTGGTGCGCCGCGACGCGTGCACGAGGACGATCGCCTCCGCCTTCCAGACGGGAAGGAGGCGCACGATGTCGTCGATGTGCAGGTGCATGCCGGTGCGGGCGCGGTCGCCGTGTCCCGGCTCGAAGAACGTGCATTCGGCGATCACGATCTTCGCCTCGGCGAATTCGTCGCGCACGAGGAATTCGCCGGGCGCGGTGTCGCCGGTGTACGCGACGAGCGGAATCTCGAGCTGCCTCGTGATCTCGACGCCCTGCGTGCGCAGCTCGCGCAGCCGTTCCTGCGGGAAATCGCGGTATTCCTCCCGCAGCTTGCTGCGCCGCTCGACGACCGAGAAGCCGAGGCTCGGCACGGTGTGCTTGGTCGCGATCGCGCGGAGGAAGGTGTTGTTGCGCAGCTCGAGGTCGGCGTCGGGAGCGAGACCGACGATCTCGAACGGCGTGCGCTGCCGCTCGAGCGGCTCCCACGCGCGCATCATCGCGCGCAGATGCGGCTCGATCTCCGGATGGCACACGCATCGACCGACCGGCACGCGCGGCTTGCCGTCGGCCGCGTCGGGCATGTGCGTCTCGCCGCCGATCTTCTGGAAGTAGCGCTGGCTGAACCAGTATGGAAGCCCGCCGACATGGTCCATGTGCGCGTGCGAGAGCGCGATCGTGGGCACGCTGAGGATCGCGCGCGTGCACTGCCCGATGTCGAAGCCGATGTCGAGCTCAGGCACCTGGATCACCGTCTGCTCGCCGGCGACGCTGATTCCCTGGACCCGGTACGGAGGCAGATAGAGAAAGCCGAGCTGGCCCTCGCGGGCCGGTGCGCCTGGAAGCACTGGTGAACTCCTTCGCCGCCGCTTTCGCGCCGGCGTGGTTGATGGAAGGGCGGAGACCGCCCGCCCCGAAGGTAGGGCCGGCGCCGCGCCGCGTCAACGCATCGCGCGCGGAAGGTCCCGGAACGAACGGAAACGCACCGGTCGTGCGGTTCGTTCCGGATGCATCGGGCGCGCGAGCGATCGGCGCGCCGCATGCGCCGCCGCGCGCGGAGGCCGGAAAACACCGGCCCCCCGCGCGCCGATATCGACGGCATGGCAGAACGCGATCCCGTCAAGCGACCGGAAGTCCCGCAGACGCGGCTCACGAGCAGCTTCTCCGACGATCCGGAGATGCAGGAGCTGCTCGCGTACTTCATCGACGACCTCTCGCGCCGCGTCGACCTGCTGCGCAACGCGCTCGACGCGCTCGATGCGAAGCGGCTGCGCGCGATCGCGCACCAGCTCTCCGGTTCCGCGGGCGGATACGGATACGCGCCGATCGGCGACGCGGCCCGCGCGCTCGAGCGCGAGATCGACGACGACCGGCACGACGACATCTTCGACGGACTCGACGACGAGGCCGCGATCTCCGCGGTGCGCGAGAAGGCCGAGGATCTCATCTCCACCTGTCGACGCGCCATCGAGGGAGCCTCGAGGAACGGATGAACGTCTCGGCGATCATCCCCGACTTCAAGCCGCGCACGCCGCGCCTGCTCGTGATCGACGATTCCGACCTGATCCACAAGCTGCTGCGCACGCGCCTGCAGCTCGAGCAGGTCGAGATCCACTCGGCGATGACGGCGGACGAGGGGATCGCGCTTTCGCGCGAGCTGCATCCCGAGGTGGTGCTGCTCGACATCGATCTCGACGGCCAGGACGGCTTCGAGGTGCTGACCCGGCTGAAGGAGGACGCGCGCACGCGCGACATCGCGGTGATCTTCGTGAGCGCGAGCTCCGAGATCATGGATCGCGTGCGCTGCCTCGATCTCGGCGCGATCGACTTCATCGCGAAGCCGTTCGAGATGGCCGAGCTGAAGGCGCGCGTGCGCGCGGCGATCCGCGTGCAGCAGCTGCTGCGGATGCTCGAGCAGCGCGCGCAGCTCGACGGACTCACCGCGCTCTGGAACCGGACCTACTTCGACCAGCGCCTCGCCGCCGAGTTCGCCGAGGCGCGCCGGCACCTGCGTCCGCTCTCGCTGATCCTCTGCGACATCGACCACTTCAAGGGCGTCAACGACCGCTACGGCCATCCCTTCGGCGACGAGGTGCTCGCGCGCTTCGGCGCGATCCTGATGGGAGGCCGCGCGAGCGACGTTCCCTGCCGGTACGGCGGCGAGGAGTTCGGCATCATCGTCCCGAACACCGGCATCTCCGAGACCATCGACCTCGCCGAGCGCTTCCGCCGCGAGTTCGAGGAGCACCGCTGGAAGCGCCATCCCGGCCTCGTCCTCACCGCGAGCTTCGGCGTCGCCGACCTGACGATGATCCCGGCGGCTGCGGAGCGCGAGGAGCTCGTCGCGCGCGCCGACATCGCGCTCTACGCCGCGAAGCGCGGCGGACGCAACCGCATCTCGATCGATCCGCTCCCGATGGCCGCCTGAGGCCCGGCGCGGCAGGCGTTTCCGTGCGAGAATCGGGGCGATGCCGAATCTCGTCGATCAAGCCATCTGCATCCGCCAGTGGGACTGGTCGGAGACGAGCCAGACGGTGAGCCTGTTCTGCCGGGCGCACGGGATCCTCCGCGGGCTCGCGAAGGGCGCGCGCCGCGAGCGCGGCAGCTTCTCCGGCGGCATCGAACTGCTCGCGCTCGGCGAGATCGTGGCCGTCACGAAGACGGACCGCGAGCTGCAGACGCTGACGCAGTGGACGCTGCTGTCGATCTTCCGGAGGCCGCACGACGATCTCGAGACGAATCTGCACGGGCTCGCGATGGCGGATCTCGTGCACCGCTTCCTTCCGCCGATGGTGCCGCACGAGCAGCTCTTCGACGCGATGCTCGCGGCGCTCGAGGCGATGGAGTCGGGCGAGCGCCCGGCGCCGGAGTTCCTGCGCTTCTTCGTCATGCTGCTGCGCGAGACCGGACACGAACCGCGGTTCGACGGAACCGGGATCCCGCCCGCGCGGCTCGCCTTCGACGCGGCCGCGGGCGGGATCGTCGACCACGCCACGCACGCGCGCGCCTGGCGCATGCGGCCGGAGACGGTGCACGTCCTCGCGCAGGTCGCGCGCGGAGAGCCGCCCGAGCTCTGCGAGCCCGACGCGGTCGACCGCGCGAACCGGCTGCTCGCCGCGTACGCGCGCACGATCGTCGGCGAGGGGATGCTGGCGCTCTCGCTCGCGACCGAGCCGCGGAACCGGCCGCTGCCGAAGCCATCCCCGCAGGAAGGGTGAGTTATCGACGGCGCGTTCCGCGTCCGCGTGCGTCGGAATCTGCCGGACACCTCAACCCGCGCCGGCAGGTCGCCGATCCACGGGGAAACACCTGCGCGCCAGAGTTCCTCCAGGCGCGACGGAGGCGCGATGTCCGTTCCCTCGCTCGACCGCATCCTCGCGTGCCCGACGCTGCCGACGCTTCCTGTCGTCGCGCTGCGCGTCCTCGAGCTCACCTCGAGGAAGGACGTGTCGCTGCGTGAGCTCGCCGCGGTGATCGAGCACGACCCGGCCATCGCGAGCAAGGTGCTGCGCACGGTCAACTCGAGCTTCTACAACCTGAGCCGCCGCTGCGGATCGATCCAGCAGGCGCTCGCGTTCCTCGGCCTGCAGACCGTGAAGGCGCTCGTGCTCGGGTTCAGCCTCGCGCGCTCGATCGACGGCGGCGGCGACGACGAGGTGAGCTTCGACTTCCTCAGCTACTGGCGCCGCTCGATCTACTCGGCGACCGCCGCGCGCCAGATCGCGATGCTCGTGCGCGGCGTCGATCCCGACGAGGCGTTCGTGACGGCGCTGATGCAGGATGTCGGCATGGTCGCGCTGTGGCGCGTCTACGGCGACCGCTACCTCCAGGTGATCGATCTCGCCGGCCCCGACCACCGACGGCTCGTCGCGATGGAGCTGCGCGCGCTCGAGATCGACCATGCGGCCGTGAGCTCCGAGATGTGCGCGCGCTGGCGCTTCCCCGACCACATCGTGCAGGCCGTCCGCTGCCACCACCGCTCGCACGAGGCCGCCGTCGACTGCGCGCGCCTCGCGCGCACGGTCGAGCTCGCCGGCACCGCGGCGAACGTGCTGTCGCTCTCCGATCCCGAGAGCGAGATCGCGCGATTCCGCCGCGACGGACAGGAGTGGTTCGAGGTGCGGCCGGCGCCGCTGCTGCTCCTGATCCAGAAGATCTCCGAGCAGGCCACGGAACTCTCGCGCGAGTTCGGACTCGACGTCGGCGCGAGGGCGGACGTCGACTCGATCATGCGCCGCGCGCGGGAGATCCGCGACGAACATCGCCTGATCGCGCCCGACGTCGACGCCGAGTGCGCCGACGCCGTCGAGCACGGTTGCATCCGGCTCGAGACGACGCCCGATGCGCGCGCGTTCGGCACCGATCTCGAGGCGGCGTTCCCGCGCGGCGAGGGACGCGGCGGCATCGCGATGCTGCTCGTCGGCATCGACCGCGCGAAGCATGTGCAGGAGGCGTTCGGCGCGCGCGGCGTCGAGGCGGCGATGCTGCACGCGGCGTCGAACATCCGCCGGATCGCCGGACCTTCCGCCGCGATCTACCGCTTCGTCGGCGCGGAGCTCGCGGTGCTCGTGCGCGACGGAGAGCTCGAGGAGCTCTGCCGCATCGCCGAGCATGTTCGCCGCGGATTCTCCGAAGGTCAGGTCCCGTGCGAGCAGGCCGGCGAGGGCGGATTCCCCGCGACGGTCTCGATCGGCGTGTCGAACTACGAGGCGGCCGCGGACCTGCGTTCGACGACCGGCATCGAGACGCCCGACCAGCTCGTGCGCGGCGCGATGTTCGCGCTCGCGGTCGCGCGGCGCACGCGCAACAAGGTCGCCGTCTTCCACCGCGACCTCAGGATCGAGCCGCAGGCCGCGTGAGCGGCCGCGCGCGGCGGTCGGTCACGGCTCCGCCGGGACGACGCGCACGGCGACCTTCGGCTCGAGCGGGAAGGCGTCGCAGCAGTCGCGCAGATCGGCGAGGGTGACCCGCGAGATGCGCTCGACCTCCTCGTCGAGCGGCGTGTAGTCGGACGAATATCCCCAGAGCGTCCCGAGCCGGAACATGCGTCCGTTCGGGCGCTCGGCGGCGACGGCGGCGCCGGTCGCGATCCGGCTGCGCGCGCGCAGCAGGTCGTCCTCGTCGAGCGAGTCGACGAACTTCCGGAGCTCGCCCCGCAGCGTCGACTCGATCTCGTCGGCCTTGTCCGGATCGCAGACGGCGAGCAGCGTCGACTCGCCGGTGCCGTCGTGGCCCTCGTAGCTCGCGCTCGCCTCCTCGGCGAGTCCGGTCTCGATCAGCGCCCAGTGCAGGCGCGATCCGTCGCCGCCGCCGAGCACGTGCATCAGGATTCCGGCCGCGTAGCGGCGCGGATCGAGGATGTGCGGCGCCGGCATGGCGAGGAGCATGTAGGTGCGGGCCGTGTTCGCGAGATGGATCGCGTCGTGCGCCTGCCCGGGGATCCACGAGGGCCGCTCGCGCTTCGGCATGCTCGGCTTCCAGTGGCCGCAGTGCCGCGCGGCGTCCTCGACGAACCGGTCGAAGTCGATGTTCCCGGCCGCGACGAGCACCGCGTTGTCGGGCGCGTACCGCGCGTCGAAGTAGGCCTGCATCTCGTCGCGCGCGAGCGCGCCGACGGTCGCGGCCGTGCCGAGCACGCGGTGGGAGAGCGGATGCCCGGAGTAGAGCCGTTCCATCAGCGCCTCGTATCCGACCCAGAACGGCTGGTCGGCGTACATGGCGATCTCCTCGAGGATCACGCCCTTCTCCTCGTCGAAGTCCTTCGCGCGCAGCGCGGGCCGCAGGATGTCGGCGAGGATGTCGAGCGCGGCCGGCACGCGGTCGGGGAGCACGTGCGCGTGGTACGCGGTGAGCTCGGTCGTCGTGAAGGCGTTGTGGTTCGCTCCGAGCTCGTCGAATCCGCGGTTCACGTCCTCGGCGCTGCGGCGATCGCTGCCCTTGAACATCATGTGCTCGAGGAAGTGCGAGACGCCCATCAGCCGCGCCGGCTCGTCGCGCGCGCCCGTGCGGACGAAGAAACCGACCGCGGCGGTGTGCGCCGTCGGGTCGACCTCGGCCTGGATCTCAAGCCCGTTGTCGAGCCGAACGGAGCGGTACGCGAGCGCGGGAGCGGAGAGCATCGCGGCGATCGTACGGAATTCGGAGGCTTCCGTCGGACCGATCGGCGGTTATCGCTCGATTGGTGCGCGGTGGCTCCGCCTACACTGGCCGTCCCGATGTCCGAGTCTCCGAACGGTTTCAGCGAGTCGCACGCCGCAGGAGCGCCTTCGCCCGACGCGATCGCGCGCACGGTGGCGCGCCACCCGCGTCCGCTCGGAGGCGACACGCAGCGCGCGACCGGCGCGCCCGCGCTCGAGCTCTCCTCGCTCGTCCTCAACAACCGCGACGCCGCCGCGCACCACCTGCGCCAGCAGCGCAAGCCCGACTGGCTGCGCGCGCGCGTGCCCGGCGGCGAGGGCTACGAACGGCTCAAGTCGATCATCGACGAGCATCGCCTGCACACGGTCTGCCAGGAGGCGTCGTGCCCGAACATGGGCGAGTGCTGGGGCCGCGGCACCGCGACCATCATGATCCTCGGCGACACCTGCACCCGCGCCTGCGGATTCTGCAACGTCAAGACCGGGAAGCCGCCCGTCTACGACCTCGACGAACCGCGCCGCGTCGCCGAATCGCTGAAGCTGATGAAGCTGAAGCATGTCGTGATCACGAGCGTCAACCGCGACGAACTGCCGGATGGCGGCGCAGCGATCTGGGCAGAGACCGTGCGGCGCGTGCACGAGGCGTGCCCGGGCATGTCGGTCGAGATCCTCGTCGGCGACTTCCAGGGCGATGAGAAGGCGATCCAGACCGTGTGCGATTCGCGACCCGAGATCATCTCCCACAACATGGAGACGGTCCGGCGCATGCACGGAGCGGTGCGCCCGCAGGCGAAGTACGAGCGCTCGCTCGCGGTGCTCGCGCAGTTCAAGGCGAGCGGACTGGTCACGAAGACCGGCATCATGGCGGGGATCGGCGAGCACGACGACGAGGTGCTCGAGCTCCTCGACGATGTGCGCGCGGCTTCGCGCGCCGACATCATCACCATCGGCCAGTACCTGCAGCCGACGCGCAACCACCTGCCCGTCGACCGCTGGGTGCATCCCGACCAGTTCGCGATGTTCCGGCGCGAGGCGCTCGCGCGCGGTTTCCGCGTGTGCGAGAGCGGACCGCTCGTCCGCTCGAGCTACCACGCCGACGAGCAGGCCGCGATGCTCTCCGGCGAAGCGCGCGAGACGCACGACGCGATGGCGTCGCTCATCGAGCAGGGGCGCCGCGGCGGCGCGAACTGACGCAGGATCAGTGCGCGGCCTTCGCGGGCTCGGCGCTCGCGCCGTGATCGGCGGCTCCTGCCTTCGCCTCGCCGCCCTCGCCGCCCTCGCCACCATCGGTTGCCTCGCGCACGACGAGCTCGACCGGACCGACGCCCTGCGCGCGCGAGTTCGAGAGCGCCATCCACCACGCGACCGGCACCCAGAGCACCATGGTGATGGCGGCGATGCCGACGATCACACGCGCGTTGTCGGGAACGAAGCGCATCGGAACAGCGAGAACCACCGCGGGTGCGTTGGCGACGAAGCGCAGCGCGCGGCCGGATCCCGCGACGACGCCGGCTGCGAAGCGTGCGAGGACTCCCGGACCGCTCGGGGTGGGAGCGACCGCGACGGTGTTGGCGGCGTCGGCAGGCGCAGCGACCGGCTCCGTTCGAGCCGCCAGCTCCACGCCCGCAGCGGCGGCGGTTTCCTGCACACGCGTCGCGAGAGTCTCGGTCTTGGTCGGGGGCACCGAGGGAAAGGCGGCCTCGAAGGGCTTCTCCCCGGCGAACTCGGGGTTCGGCGTTGTGGCGACGGCAACTGCCGGCGCCGGTGCCGCCGGCATCTCGACCTTCGCCGCGACCACGTTCGCGATCGCAGGCTTCGGCTGCTGCGGCGCAGTGGCGGCGGCAGCGGGAACCGAGGTACCCGTCGTGCCGCGCGAGGTGCCCTCGAACTTCGGCGCCGGATGGGTGATCGGCGTCGAGAAGGTCGGCTGCGGCACGCGGCTCGAGCCGCGCGCATCGATCAACGCCCGCTGGATGTCCTCTTCCTGCGACGCGAACGCCTTCTGGTCGAAGACGCCGTCGAGCGCGGCGGCCACGCCGCCAGCCGAGGCGATCAGCGAATCGGAGTCATCGGCGAGGGTGCGCTCGATTTCGGCGATGAGCGGGTCGGTCGGCGGCTCGAGAAAGGCGTCGGCCCGGATCGATGCGGCGGTGGGCAGCGTCGTGCTGGGGGCGGGATTGACCGCAGGCTGGACCGCCGACTCCATCGATGGAGCAGGTTCCGGTGTCTTTGGAGCGATCGCCGCCGCGCCAGTGCTGTTTCCAGAAAGCAGCGCCTCGATGTCGCGCTCGAGCGCCGAGAAATCGAGTTCTCCGGCCGCGGCCGGCGGTTCGGGCGTGTGGATCGGTTGTGGAGCCACCGAGTCGGCGACTGCGCGCAGGCCTTGCACCTCGGCGAGGATGCTGTCGATGTCGACCTGCGCAGCCTCTGCGCTCGGAGTGTTCGCGTCAGGCGGATTGTGCGCGGATTGCGCCATCAATCGGTCTATCGGCAAGCGGCATGCCGCGCTCGACGGTTTCGCGTCCGAGGAGGAGGACGGCGTGGGAGACGACGATGGAAAGAAAATGTCAACACACAAAAATCATGAGGTTTTTTATGCTAGATTCCGGCTCCGGAGTGCAGTGAACGCCCCGTTTGCTGCGTAGAGGCGCGGCTCCGTGAATCCAAGCCTCTTTGCCTTCGGCAGAATCCAGCCCAGATGGAAAAGACCGTCCCGATGAAGTCCGACTCAGACAATCGACGCGAAGCGGTGGCGGAACGCCGCCTGCACGACCGAAGGCCCTTCGACGCGTCGGTGCGCATCCTTTGGCCGGCCGGATCGCTCGAGCCGGTCCATCATCGGATCGACGACTTCTCGCTCGGAGGCTTCCGGATCCGGTCTGCCGACCAGCTGGCGACCGGGACCCGCGGCTTCGCCCTGAAGGTGCTTCCCGAGGGCAGCCGGCTCGAATGCTGGGTCGAGGTCGTCTGGTGCCGGCCGACGACGGACCGAGATCCCGCCCGATCCGGCGACCGCTACGACGTCGGCGTCCGCTTCGTCGCCGACTCGCAGCCGATGGAGCGTCCAGCCGGGGTCTAGGGACGCCATTGCGGCGCGACCCGGGCGACCGGAGAATCGCGGCATGCTCGCTGCCGTCCTGCTCGTCCCCGCCATCCTCTGCATGCCGTCCGACGGCCTCGATGCGCGCATCGACGCGGCCCTCGCCAAGGCCGGATCGAACCGCGCCGAGATCGCCGGCTTCCTCGAGCGCTACGAGCGCGACGCCGACCCCTTGAAGCGCGACGCCTCGCGCTGGCTCGTCGCCAACATGGATGGCCACGGATTCGCGCGCATCGGGCTCGCGACCAAGGACGGCGCGCCGCTCGCGTTCGAGGCCCTCGATCACGCGAACCTCGGCGAGGCGAAGAAGGCGCTCGACGCGCTCGAGGCGGCGAACCCCGGCTGCGACTTCCGCCGCGCCGGATTCGACGGCGACCTCGAGCATGCGAGCGCGGACTTCCTCTCGCAGCATCTCGAGCAGGCCTTCGACGCGTGGCGGACGATGCCGTGGGCGAAGCCGATCCGCTACGAGGTCTTCCGCGAGCACATCCTTCCGTACCGGGGAAGCAACGAGCCGCTCGGGCTCTGGCGCGCGTCGGCGCGCGCGCGGCTCGCCGAGGTCGTGGCGCAGTGCGCGGGCGAGAGCGATGTGCGCGTCGTCGGCGAGCGCGTGCAGCGCGCGGTGCACGGATGGGTCGGCTTCAGCGACCTGTTCTACCTGCATCCGACCGACCAGGGCTACGACGAGATGTGCGAGCGCAAGCTCGGCCGCTGCGAGGACATCACCAACATGATCTCCTTCGGCATGCGCTCGGTCGCCGCGATGTCGGCGAGCGACTACACGCCGTGGTGGGCCGCGAGCGACAACAACCACGCATGGGAAGTGGTGCTCGACGCCGAGGGCCGCGGCCGCGCGGGCCTCTCCGGCCGCGCGGCGAAGGTCTATCGCAAGACCTTCGCCTACCAGCCATGCAGCCTCGCCGCTGCGAAGAACGAAGGCGAGACGGTCCCGCGCTGGCTCTCGACCGCGAACTTCATCGACGTCACCGCGCAGTACCAGCCGACGAGCGACGTGCGCGTCGCGATCGATCCGGTCGCGCCCGGCCAGCGCTTCGCGTACATCGCCGTCTTCAACGGCGGCGCATGGAAGCCGATCGACTGGGCGCGCCTCGAGGACGGGCACGCGTCGTTCCGCGCGCTCGGCCGCGAGATCTGCTACCTGCCGATGCTGCATGTCGACGGTCGCGACCTCGCCGCCGGCGCGCCGTTCGTCATCGACCGCGACGGCGGCGTGCATCCGCTCGCGGCGGCCGCGCCCGCGACGCTCGCGCTCGAGGCCGGCATCACCAAGCCCGACATCGTCGACCCCGACACCGGCGTTCTCAAGGCGCGCACGGTGGTGAAGCCCGGCGCCGCATACGAACTCTTCGTCTGGAAGGACGGCGGCTGGAAGTCGCTCGGTCGTCGCGAGGCGAACGAGGAGACGCGCGAGTTCGCGCAGCTCCGCGGCGACGGGCTGCACTGGCTCGTCGAGGACGGCTCCGAGCGGCTCGAGCGCATCTTCACGATCGAGGACGGCAGGCAGGTCTTCTGGTGAAGGGCGCGCGCACGCTCGTCGTGAACGCGGACGATATCGGCCTGCATCCGGCCGTCCGCAGGGCCGTCGAGGAATGCGCCGCGCACGGGTCGCTCACGAGCGCGAGCCTGCTCGCGAACGGACCCGACCGCGATGCTCTTCGGCCGTATCCCGGCGTCTCGCTCGGCGCGCACCTCAATATCCTGCGCGGCGAGCCGCTCTCGCCCGCGCGCGAGATTCCTTCGCTCGTCGACGGCCGCGGCCTCTTCCTCGGAAGCTGGGCGCGCCTCGCCGCGCGCGCGGCGACCGGCGCGATCGACCGCGACGAGGTGCGTCTCGAATGGACGCGGCAGGTGCGCGCGCTGCTCGATCGCGGGCTCGCGCTCTCGCACCTCGACGGCGAGAAGCACACCCATTGCCTGCCAGGGCTCTTCGCGGTCGCATGCGAAGTCGCGGAAGCACACGGCATCCGCTTCGTGCGGCTGAGCGACGAGCGTTTCGGCGGACCGGCGCGAGGCATGGCGTCGGTGCGGCGCGCGACGCTGCGCGCGCTCTGCGCGGTCGCGCGGAAGTCGCCCGGCGTGCGCGCGACCGACGCGGTCTGGGGCATCGCCGCGCAGGGCGCGTCGCTCTCGGCCGAAGCCTGCATGCAAGCGCTCGCCGATGCGCCGCCGGGCGTGATCGAGGTCGTCTGCCATCCCGGTCGCGAGCGCGCCGGCGACCCCGAGCTGCCCGCGTCGTTCGGTAGGATGCGCGTGCGCGCGCTCTGGGAGCCGGAGCTGCGCAGCCTGCTGTCGGAACCGTGGCGCGAGCTCGCCGCGGCCGCCGGCTGGAGACTCGCCGGCTTCGACGAGATCGCATGAGCACCGCACCGCACCCGATCGAGATCTCCGTCGTCGCGCCGATGCACAACGAGGAGCTGTGCGTCGAGGAGTTCCTGCGCCGCACCGACGCCGCGCTGCGCGCCTTCGGCCGCAGCCACGAGATCGTCGTCGTGTCCGACGGCTCGACCGACCGCACCGAGGAGCTGCTGCGCGAGGGCGCGCGCCGGTATCCGTCGCTGCGCGGGATCTTCTTGTCGCGCAACGTCGGCCAGTGCAGCGCGCTCTACGCGGGAATCCAGGCCTCGCGCGGCGCGATCGTGATCGTCACCGACGGCGATCTGCAGCACAAGCCGGAGGACATCCCGCGTCTCGTCGCCGAGATGGAGAAGGGCTTCGTGCTTGTCTCCGGATCGCGCACGCAGCGGAAGGAAGGGCTCTCAAAGCGGATCCCGAGCCGTGTCGCCAACTGGCTGCTTCGCCGCGTCACCGGCTGCGAGATCCGCGACATGGGCGGCTTCAAGGCGATCGACGGAGACGTCGCGCGCTCGCTGCGGCTGCGACCAGGGCACCATCGGCTGCTTCCGGCGCTCGTCCACATGCGCGGCGGCGCGACCGGCGAGATCTTCATCGAGTCGCAGGCGCGCTTCGCGGGCAAGAGCCACTATGGCCTCTCGCGCTCCTTCGACGTCCTCTTCGACATCCTGATGCTCGCCTTCCAGTCGAGCTTCAAGGCGCGTCCGCTCTACCTCTTCGGGCGCGTCGGGATCGCGCTCCTTCTCGTCGACTGCGTCGTGATGCCGTGGCTCCTCTGGGAGAAGTTCCGGCACCTCTTCGGCATGGGTGACTCGGTCGACATGGGCACGCGCCCGCCGTTCCTGATCGCGATCATGTTCTTCCTCGCGGCGCTCTTCTTCCTCGCGATGGGGTTCGTGCTCGAGCTCCTGAGCGACGCGAACAACGCGATCGGCGGCATCCGACCCTACATCGTCCGCGAGGAGGTCGGCGGACGCGACGCGAAGGCCTGATCGCCGCCAAACTTCGTGTACCCTGACCGCGCGCCGCGCGCGCAGGAGAACACGATGAACGCAGCGATCGCTCTCGCCCTCGCGATGACCGCCCAGCCCGGATCCGACGAACTGAAGCAGGCGCTCGAGCAGATCGAGGCGCTGCGCGTGCAGAACGAGCGCCTCGCGACCAAGGTCGAGGGACTCGAGCGCCGGGTCGCCGAGGACGAGGGCGCGTGGATCACCGAGGAGCGCGCGGCCGAGATCCGCGCGATCGTCGCGGACGTCCTCGCCGACGGCGCGACGCGCACGAGCCTCGCGGCCGACGGCGCGACCTCCGGATGGGACAAGTCGAAGGGCTTCTTCCTCGCGAGCGCGGACGGCGCGTTCAGCCTGTCGATCAAGGGCGACGCGCAGATCCGCTGGGCGTACGACAGCCGCGACATCGGCGGCGCGGATGCTGCGAGCGGATCGCCGTCCTCGTCGACGAGCCCCGACGCCGACGGATTCGAGATCCGGCGGTCGCGACTGACCTTCGCCGGCAACATCGTCGACAGCTCGTGGACCTACAGCGTGCAGGCGCTCTTCAACCGAGCGGCGAGCTCGTCGTCGAACACCTCTCTCAACGACGCGTATATCGAGAAGGCTCTCGGCGGCGGATTCACGCTGCGCGCCGGACAGTTCAAGGCGCCGTTCCTGCGCGAGGAGCTCGTGAGCACGGTGAACCAGCTTGCGGTCGAGCGATCCTCGGTGAACGAGGTCTTTTCGGTCAGCCGTTCGCAGGGCGTGCGCTTCGGATGGAGCGACGAGACCATGCGGTTCGAGGCCTTCTATGGCGACGCGCTTCGCGCGAACGCGACCGGTCCGTACGCGCTGAGCGGCGCGAACGCGGTCGCTCTCAACGCCGGCGCCTCGCAGGGCGTCCCGACCGGCGCGAACACCTCGTTCGCGCAGGTGCCGACCGACTACGCGTTCGCCGGACGCTTCGAGTTCAAGCCCTCTGGCGACTGGAAGCAGTTCCGCGACATGCAGAGCTTCCGTGGTGAATCGGCGGGCATGCTGTTCGGCCTCGCCGCCTACGCCGAGCGCGTCGACGCGTCAGTCGACGGACCTGCGCCCGAGTCGCTCTGGTCGGTCACCGGCGACGCGACCTTCGACTTCGGCGGCGCGAACGTCCTCGCCTACGCGGTGTACCGCAGCGTGTCGCTCTCGGAGGCGGCGGCGGTGCGCGGCGGCGGAACCGACGACTCGCTCGAGCAGTGGGGCGCCGTCGTGCAGGGCGGCCTGTTCGTCGCCGACGATGTCGAGATCTTCGCCCGCTACGAGCTCGGCGACACGGATACCGACAGGTACCGCACCAACGCGGAATCGCTCGCCGCGAACGGCGACGAGCTCAGCGTCGCGACCGCCGGCTTCAACTGGTGGCCCGCCGGCTCGGCGAACCGCATGCTGAAGTTCACCCTCGACTTCGGATACGCGTTCGATCCGCTCGTCGACTTCTCGTCGTCGGGCGCGCAGCAACTGGTCGACTACACGGCCGAGGGCGGCGCCACCAGCGACGGCCAATGGCTGCTCCGGTCGCAGCTTCAGTTCCAGTTCTGACCATGGGAACGAGGTCTCGCCGATGCGCTCGAAGCTACCAATCGTCAGCCTGACCATCGTCGCCGCGCTGCTCGCCGGCTGCGCGCCTTCGCGAAGCGCCGCTCCGCGCCGCATCGCCTCCGTGACCGGTTCGACCGACTTCAGCCGGGCCGCGATCGGCCACACCATCGGCGCCGAGGAGCTCGACGCGCTGACGAACGCCTACGCCGACCGCTACCGCACGCTCGTCGAGGACGCGGTCGCCGAGGTCGTCGACGGCAACCCCGACGCGCGCCAGCGCGCGAGCGCGCAGCGGCTGCTCGTCGAGAGCACCTCGAGCATCTACGACATCGCGACCAACGGCGACCCGTTCTCGCAGGTGCTCGACCTCACGATCGTCGTCACGCTGACGAGCCGGGTGTGGATCGAGGAGGATCGCGCGGAGGCGTTCTTCGGCCCCGAGCGCGCGGTCCACATCATCGGTGCGCTCCGGCAGGCGCGCACCGAGATCTGGGATCTCGCCGCGCTCGTCCTCACGCAGGACCGGCTCTCCGCGCTTGACTTCATGATCGCCGGCTGGCGTCGCGCGAATCCGAACGTGAACGACGTGAGCTACGTGCGCTTCGGCGACTTCGCGGCCGATCGCGGCGCCGCGCTCATCGACGAGGCGCGCGAGGGCGGAGGCGGTCTGTTCGAGCCGCTCGACAAGGCGGTCGAGCAGGCGAAGAGCTACGAGCGCCTGATCGAGCGCATGTTCTTCCTGATCAAGCGCGCGCCGACGCTCGTCACCTGGCAGTCGCAGTCGGTGATCGACGGCGTCCTCGCGAAGGACGAGACGCGCCGCGCGCTCGCGAACCTCGACACCGTGACGCGATCGGTCGGCGAGCTCACATCGACGACGACGAAGCTCGCCGAGAATCTTCCGAAGATGGTGGCTTCGGAGCGCGAGGCCGTCTTCGCGGAGATCGACCGCAGGCAGAAGGACATCGACGCGACGCTCGCGCAGGTGAAGGCGATTTCCGCCGACGCCGCCGCTGCGACCGCCGACGTTAAGGAGGCCGTCGGCAAGGTCGAGCCGATCCTCGCGCAGGCCGAGACGACGGTGAAGGCGCTCGAGCCGACGCTGGCAGCGGTCGAGCGGCTCGCGCAGACCTCGGAACGCCTCATGGGCAAGGTCGCCGAGATGAAGGGCCCGGAGCCGCCGCCCGATCCCTCGGCGCCGCCGGCGAAGCCGTTCGACATCGTCGACTACCAGCGCACGCTCGCCGAGGCGACCACGGCGCTCGTCGAGGCAAACCGCCTGCTCGAGCGCGGCGAGTCGCTCGCCGGATCGCCCTCGATCAAGCAACTGATCTCCGAAGTGACCGTCGCCACCGAGGAGCGCATCGCGAGCGCCGAAAGCGCGGCGACGCGGCTCGTGTGGCTCGTCGGTGCGATCGCGGCCGGCCTCGTCGCTCTCGCGTTCGCTCTCGCGTTCGCGTACCGGGCGACGGCCGCCGGAAAGGGAGCGAAGCCATGAACCACAACGACATCGTCCCGCACACCCTCGACCGCAGGCGCGCACTGCTCCTCATGGGCGCGCCGCTCGTTGCGGCAGCGCTCGCCGGTCGCGCGGGCGCGGCGCAGGAAGCGACTCCGCCGGCCACGGAGCCAGTGCTTCCCGAGGATCAGCTCGCGCCCTATCCCGAGTTCGCCGAGGACGCGGGTATCCGCGGCACCGTGCGCTGCGTCGGCAGTTCGGCGGTCGGACTCGTCTTGAACGCCGCGCGGCCAGGCTTCCGCGAGTCGCAGCCCGACGTCTCGATCGAGGTCATCTCATCCGGTTCGGGCGCGGCGCCGAAGGCGCTCGCCGCGCGCGAGGCCGATCTCGCGCCGATGAGTCGCGCGATGCGGCAGTCCGAGATCGACGAGATCGAGAAGGCGCGCGGAGCGCCGGTGCGGTTCGTCGACATCGCCATCGATGCGATCGCGATCTCCGTGAACCGCGCGAATCCGATGCAGCGCATCTCGCTGCGCGACCTCGACCGCATCTTCGGCCGCGAGCGGCGGCGCGGCGGTTCACCCGCGGTCACCTGGGGCGACCTCGGCCTCAGGCAGGATCCATGGGCGAAGCGCCAGATCACGCTCTTCGGCATGGGACCGGGCACTGGCTCGAACGGCATCGTGCAGGAGATCGTGCTGCAGGGCGGCGCCTTCCGCACCGCGGTCAACGAGGAGCCGGTCTCCTCGAGCGTGATCCAGGCGGTCGCCGCCGATCCGAGCGCCATCGGCTATGCGAGCGCGTACTTCACCGCGCAGCGCGCGCGCCAGATCGAGCTCGAGGCGGCCGACGGCACGGGCTTCGTCCTGCCGACGGCCGACCACATCCGCAGCGGTCGCTATCCGCTCGCGCGCGCGCTCCGGCTCTACTTCGTCGCCGACAGCCGCACCGCGCCTGCGGCGATGCAGTTCCTGCGCTTCCTCGTGTCGCAGGACGGGCAGGAGCTGATCGGCGATCTCGGTCAGATCACGCTCGACGCGGCCGCGGCGCATGCCGAGTTCGCGAAGACGCGGTACTGACGGCTGTCGTCACGGAGCCTGCGTCGCAGGCGTCGCGCCGAACTCGAGCGTTCGCTCGTCGACGGCTTCTCCTGCGGCATTCTCGATGCGCGCGACGACGCGTGCCTTCGACGATCCCGCAGCATCCTCGGCGCGCACCTCGAGCACGAGGAACGACTTCTGCTCGCCGCGATCGAAGAGCAGGCCCGCGATTCCCTCGCGCGTCTCCGCGAACGCGCGCTTGTGCAGGGGACTCGTCGTGAACTCGTGGAGGTCGTAGCCGGCGAGCGCCGCGGTCGCATGCCGCACGACGCGCGAGCGGTGGATGTCGCCCGACACGAGCACGACGCCGTCGATCCGCCGCGCGCCGATGAAGCGCGCGAGACGCTCGAATTCGTGCGGATACGCGCCCCAGTGGTCCTTCTTCGTCGGGCTCGCGAGGTCGTGGAAGACCATGCTGCTCGCGATCACCTTCACAGGCGCCGTGCTTTCAGCGAGGCCTTCTTCGAGCCAGCGCCACTGCGTCTCGCCGAGAAGCGACGGCAGCGCGGCGTCGTCGCGCGACGGCTCGGTGCGCGCGAACCAGCGCGTGTCGAGCACGAAGACCTCGACGGGCCCGTGTCGGAACGACGAGTAGACGCCCTGGTCCTCATGACCGCAGCGCCCGGTTCCGCGGTATTCGACGAAGGCGCGTCGCGCGTTCTCCTTGCCCTTCAGGTTCCCGTCGGTGTCGTTGGCGCCGATGTCGTGGTCGTCCCAGGTGCAGTGCACCGGCGTGCGGGCGGCGAGCGCCGCGAAGTCAGGCTGCGCCGCGAAGGCGC
>Ga0315906_10004419_pt1 | contig 18076 bp, 16 predicted proteins | sample LakEriMetagenome_4_FD_203526 | JGI IMG/M metagenome (GOLD analysis project Ga0315906, IMG submission 203526) | Freshwater fungal communities from buoy surface, Lake Erie, Ohio, United States - Buoy 2 MA122 | ecosystem: Environmental > Aquatic > Freshwater > Lake > Lake biofilm | place: USA... | reverse complement strand
TTCGCCGCCGCGTGTGCGGCTTTCGCCTCGGCCAAGGCCTCGGCTCAAGCCGCACACGCGGCCTGTGGTGAGGCACCCTGTTCCTAAACCCTCATATCGCCTGGTACAGGAAATCCAACCCGGTCAGTAGGCCTGATGTAGGCCTGATGTCGGGCACGGCCGCCAGCGAGGCTCCGCACACGCTCCAAGATCAGTCCATGGCCGCCTCACTTTATCGGCCCGATGAAACAGCTTTCCTGCAAGAAGTCAAAGGCCGTTTCGACGTCGCTCGTACGCAGCTGGATCCTCCGCGTATGCCCGCAGCTCATCGACGGAATACCGGACGCCCGCTCGCGAACCGCTGTGAAGCTTCTTATAACGGGGGCCGCGGCCGAGACTCGCCCAAGTCCTAAGCGTGCCCTCTTTCAGGCCGAGCACCGCGGCCGCTTGCTTTCGGGTGACCAGAAGCGGCGCCACGGGCGGCGGTGCCGGGGCTTGATTAGCGTCGCCAGTCTGATTGGCTCGATGTGATTTCATCGTGTTGTCCGTCAGTTCAAAGACCCCAATACCGGCGTCCGCGAGCGACGCCGATGGTTGGGAGGTCATCCTGTCTGGAAAATCAAAGCCAGTTCGTTCATGGTGATCTTGTTTGTCGTGTCAGACGGCCCGGTGCTCGACGATCCGCCCATCGACGGCCCGCAGCTACCGCCGACCGCCGGCGTTCAGATCGCCATATTCGAGCACGACCGTCACGGCGGGCACCTGGGCAACGAGCCTGTTGAACGCCCGGAACGCGGGCCCTCCAACCGTCGTGAACTTCAAAGTGCCCGCCAGGTACTGCGCGGCGCCAGCGGTCGTGTATGTTGCCCCCGCTCGAGCAGCCTCCGGCAGGCATCCGAGAACGAGTTCTCGGCAACGCTCAACCTCGGCGGGCAGCCCATGGAAAACGAGCTGGTTGGCCACCTCAATGCTTGTGACTCGATTTCGGCCCTGAAAGTCTTTGGAACGCTTGCCCTTGGGGGGGCCTTCGGAGTTGCGCAGGAGACGGGTTTGTTGTTGGACGCCTTCGTGGTGTGTGAACGCCAGCGGAAACGTGCCGCCGCGCAGGAGTCTGGCGATCTTCTCGGAGTCGATGCGATCGTTCTTCGCCTTCCCGCCGTGGATCGCCTTCATGTACAGGGCGTGGCCGAGCACGAACTCGATTCCCTCCGCTTGGCACCAGTCGGCAAGCCAGTACCAAGAAAACATGCACTCGGCCCCGACCACGAGGCTCGCCCGGTAGGGTGCCAGGGCCCGCTTCAGGGGTTCGGGCTCGGCCCGCATGTTGCGGTGCAGGACGACGTTGCCCTGGTCGTCGAGCACGCAGACGTACATCTTGCCCACGTGAAGATCGATGCCGCAGTAAAATCGCCGCTGTTCACGATAAAACCTCATCATGGCCCTCCTGCTGGTGCGTGACGGTGAGCCTCGTTGCCGACAACGCTTCGGCACAAATGACGCCGAGCCTCGAGCTCGTCGCGGGTTTATAGGACTCCGTCGCCTCCATGCAGGAGGCCATGATGAGCATCCACGCAATGCAGCGGACTCGCGATAAAATCGGTCCTGATAAAAAGCCAAGGTCGCGAGCCGCTGATTGCTCGCCAGACGGAATGCGAAACGTGCCCCCCCTTCGCAGGATGCTTGGGTCCCTGCTGGCGTTTGGGGCGTGCGGAGCGTTCTTCTATTTGGCGAATGTGCTTGCTGCAGACGTCCGGTATCCACTTGCCAGATTCTGCGTAGGCGTTTCGTTGCTGTGCTTCGGTGCAGGGGTGTTTCTGCTGAGTCGGCGGCTCAGCGCGATTCTGGGACGACTGGCTATTGGGGTCTGTGACGTGTTTCTCCGCATCGTCTCACCGTGATGCCCTTTGAATCTTCCTTGCCGCTGGTCGTAGCCTGCCTGCTCGGGGCTGTCGTAGCGGTCTTCACTTGGCTCCGCGTGCAGACCCGCTGGTTGCTCGCTGTAGCCATTCTGCTCGGGGCTGCTGGCGTCGGATGCTACGTGGCCGACTTGCTCGTTGAGACCGACCGCGAGTACCTCCTGGCGTTGTTCCCTCGGCTGGCTCGCGCGGCAGAGAAGCAGGACATGGCGACGATCATGGCCGCCCTCGATCCTGATCTTCGGCCGCTGCGAGACGAGGCCGAGCGGGTCTTGAAGCAGGTGCGGCCGACGGAGGTGGTGATCACGAAATGCGATGTGGCCGTTGAACCTGCCAAGAAGCCACCAGAAGCCGTCGCCAACCTGATCGTGCGGTTGAATGGCAACGTGATCGACAAGAGAACGCCGGGCGCCGTTCTTGCGGGCGTGAAGGTCCTGCTCCACAAGAAAGACGGCAAATGGCTCGTGAAGGATGCGGAAGGCGAGCAAGTCAGGCCGGGGCAGGGAGTAGTCGGCGCTGGTTGAAGACGCGCAGCCAGCCACCTCCTCTCCGCCCCCAACGCCTCCGTCCGGCTCGTGAACAGGCCCAAGACAGGCCCATCAACAGGCCCCATGTCAGCCCACCAGTCGCCCTCGGCGTCCGGCTCCACGTGGCTCGCCCGGGTGATCTGCAACTTCCCGAGTTCGTGTAGGTCGAGTGCTTCGTCGTAGATGCACTTCACACCGCCATCGCAGCCGACGACCAACTCCATCTCGCTGGTCATGCTCCCGCTCCCGTCTGCCCGCGCCTGAGAATGTTCCTGCGGGGCCGATCCACGAGCAGGTCACCAACGGCCGCCTGAATCTGCTCGAAGTCCCGGGCGACCATCTGCCGGAGCCTGTTGGAGTCCCTGAGCGTCTGCGGCTCGATGCCTGTGATCGTCTGCTGGGCCTGTTCCACGAGGGCATCCAACTCGGGGCTAGACCGAATGTTCAGCCGCCGGAACCGCTCGAAGAAGTCCCGGAGGTTTTCGACGGCCGAATCCCGAAACACCTTGGGCTGGCCGTCATGCAGGCCCGTCAGTCGTTCAGCGAGATGGGCCGTGAGCCGCTGGAGTTCCGTGGCGAAAGCCTGCTCGGCCAACTCGACGGCACTCTCGAAGCGTTCACGGACTCGGGCTTGCTCCTGCTGATAGACCTCTGGGTGCAGGGCCATGAGGTAGTTCGGCGGCTCGATGGTCGGGTACGAGACTTCGAGATCAAACAGGCCGTCGAGCGTGCTGGGATAGTCGCTGGCGTTGAAGAGCGTGCCGAGGCGCCGCTGGGCTTCACTCTTGATCTGGTCGTACTGCGAAGCGAGTCCCCGGGCCGCTTCTTGAAGCCGTTCGCGGTACGTCTGCATCGTGTTTGCGAACAGGCTGAGCGAGTTCTGGGGAAGGAGCCGAATGCCAGCCTCGGGGAACGGCAGCGTGACCGTCCGCCAGTAGCCAGAAGCCTCGGACCTGACGGCAGCCACGGCCCGGTAGGCGGGGTTCTTGGTGTCGAGGATGAGTTTTGAAGCCGAGAGGAGTTCGCGATCAGCCTGGAACGCTCGGGCCGCTGTGCTCCGCTGCTCCGGGGCGAGGGTCTTTCTTACCCCCAGCCAGGTGAAGGACAGCCTGACGGCGGCCATCGTTGCGCGGAGCCTGTTGGCGGCGGAGCGTTCGAGTTGGTTTGTCGGGGTGTTGGTGGGTTGGGTTGCGGTCCGGCGCGTGGTGTGCTGGCCGGTGTCGTGGGATGTGGTGGTTGCGGTGGACATCGGTACGTGCGATCTCCTTGAAGGTTGGTTGGATAGAAGGCCCGGCCGCCGCGACTGATGACAGACTGGTGGCGGCTCGGGCTTGGAAAACCCCTTGGCTGGTGACGCTTTTGGAACGCTAGGAAGCCCGATCAGCAGCCGAAGCGACCATGGAGCCGTCTGCCACCAAAAGCCGGAATCAGGGGGCGAAAATCCCGGATAGACGCTGACAGACTGGGCGGCGGGCTTCTATCGGGCAGAGGGATGGGGCCGCGAGGGGTACCCCATAGGTAGATAGAAGCAGAAAGAAGAAGAGAAGACAGAACTATAGAAGAGATAGAACCGGTTCAGCACTGGCGCCGATGTAGGTCGACATGAGTGCTGAACTTGGTCGGCATGGGTGCGGAGGTTGAACGGCAGGGCATCAAGAGGGCCGCCGACGGAACCATATCGCAGCCGGTTGGGAGTCAATCGGCGGCTTGGGCTACTGGGACTGCTGCTTCTGCCGCTCTTCCAGCCACTCCGGGATCACGAAGTCATCGGTCGCGCTGCCGTCGGGTTCGGGGATCAATGCCAGCGTCTCGATGAGCGGAATCTCGACGTCTCTCTTTCCAATCAGCGCCGTGAGCGTCTTGGGGGAGATTTTCTTGAGGTTGCGGAGCAAGAGCGGGCCTTTGCGTGTGGCGAGGGCTTGGGCGACAGCGACGGAGTCGGCGGTGTCGAGGGCGGTGAGGCTGGGAAGTAGGCCGTCCCATTTGTCAGCGGCTGCGAGTGCTTTGGCGGTGTCGGCGTCGAGCGAGGTCAGGCCGTTGAGGTGTAGCCTTTCGCCCTTGAACTCCGCGAGGGCCTTGGCGGAATCCATGCCGACGGTTGTGAGGCCATCAAGGTGCAGGATTTGACCCTTGAACTCCGCCAGCGCCGTGGCGGAATCCGTGTCGAGGGTTGTGAGGCCGGACAGCCAGAGCGTGGTGGGGAGGAAGGCCTTGTGCCGCATCCCGCCGAACGCCGCGAGCGCCTTGGCAGTGGCAGCGTCGAGCGTGGTGAGGCCGTTGAGGGACATGAGATGGCTCTTGGACTCGGCGAGCGCCTTGGCGGTCTCCGCGTCGAGCGTGGTCACGCCGTTGAGGGACAGATACGTGCCTTTGAAGTCCGCGAGAGCCTTGGCCGTGGCAGCATCGACAGTTGTCAGCCCGTCAAGGTACAGCCAGTCGCCCTTGGACGCCGCGAGGGCCTTGGCGGTCTCGGTATCGATCGCGGGCAGACCGTGAAGCAAGAGCGACCCTTTGCCATAACCCGCCAGTGCCGTGGCCGTTTCAGCATCCAGCGACCTCAAGCCATTCAAAGGCAAGCATCCCTCGATGATTACGTGGCGCATGCCCTTGATCTTGATCTCCACCGTGACGCCCGGAAACTCCTCCGCCAACTTCCGTGCCTGCTCCGGCGTCAGGCTCTCGATTTTTTTCGTGTCTTTGGGCAACTCGTTGGCCCGCACGGGAGCGAAGCCGGAAAAAAAACCGGCCACAAGCAGGGCGATGAGAAACGGCGAACAGCGAGCGGGCGTGGTCATGGCGGGCCTCATAGAAACGGCCGCGGCAAGGCGGGCGCGCGGGGCCAGTAGCCGTTCCGAAGTTTACCCCCAGCCGAGCGATCGCAGAACGCCAGCCACCCGCTTCAATCGCACAATTCACCCCGGCTCCGGCACCGCCCTCCACCGACCTCCGACCGCGCATACACCCCCGCCCGGCCTGCCGACAACCATCTTCCCGAGGCCCACTGGCGAAGGGCCTCGATCTTCTCACCCGCAGTCAAAGCCACGGGTACGACGTTCTGCGCGGCCTGAACGAGCGGGACGGCGAGCAGCGATTCGCGTGGGTCGGCATGGTTGCGGATGTCGGCACACGGCTTGCCGACAGGTCCAACGTGCGGCCGCGTCGTATCACTTGGCCGCTTGGACGCCGCTCTTCTGCTTCTGCCGATCTTCCAGCCACTCCGGGATCACGAAGTCGTCGGTCGCGCTGCCGTCGGGTTCCTGAATCAACTCCAGCGTCTCGATGAGCAGGATTTCGACGTCTTTCTTCTGGATCAAGGCCGTGAGCGTCTTGGGGGAAATCTTCTTAAGGTTGCGGAGTTTCAACGCGCCTTTCCGTGTGGCAAGGGCTTGGGCAATGGCCACGGAGTCGGGGGAGTCGAGAGCGGTGAGGCTGGGAAGTAGGCCGTCCCATCTGTCAGCGGCTGCGAGTGCCTTGGCGGCTTCGGCGTCGAGCGTGGTCAGGCTGCCGAGGACCAGTACTGCGCCCTTGAACCCCGCGAGTTCTTTGGCGGTGGCAGCGTCGAGCGAGGTCAGGCCGTTGAGGTACAGACCCCAGCCCTTGAACTCCGCGAGTGCCTTGGCAGTGTCGGCTTCGAATGTGGTCAGGCCGTCGAGTACAAGCGGCCCTTTGCCATAGCCTGCCAGTGCCTTCGCCGTTTCTGCATCCAACGACTTCAGCCCGTTCATTGGCAAGCAGGCACGCACCTTCTGCTTGCCGTAGCCCTTGAACTCGATCTCCACCTCCACCCCCGGAAACTCTGCCGCCAACTTCCGTGCCTGCTCCGGCGTCAGGCTCTCGATCTTACTCGTGTCCTCGGGCAACTCATTGGCCATCACGCGAGGAAGGCTGAAGAAGAATCCAAAGCGAGCAGGGCGACCACGAGCAGCGAAGGGCGGGCGAGCAGGTTCATGGCGGGCCTCACGGAAACAGGCGGGAGAGGCGGGTGAGCGGTCCAGAAATCGCCCGAAAGTCTACTCCTGCCCCCCATGCCCGAACAACGCCGCCTGCTAGCCCCAACGCTCAATTCACCACCGGCTCCCGCACCACTCTCCGCACCCGACCGCCGCCACCAACTTCCGTCCGCGAATACACCCCGCCCGATCCGCCGACAGGCATCTTCCGGAAGCCCACTGGCGTAACCCCTCGATCTTGTCGCCCGCAGTGACAGCCACGGGTACGACCAAGTAGCGGCCATCGTTGCGCGGAGCCTGTTGGCGGCGGAGCGTTCGAGTTGGGTGGTCGGGGTGCTGGTGGGCTGGGTTGTGGTCCGGCGAGAACTGGTCTGACCGGTTGTGGGTTGGGTGGTAGTTGCTGTGGACATGTGGATGACGGTCTCCTTGAAAGGGAATTGAATTGCGGGCGCAGCGGGAGAAAACTGTCGATCTTGGTTGCCTTCATGGCCCTCCTTCACTGCCCGCCCATGCACGTTTTCGAGGACGCACGACGCAGTGGGAATCGCTGTGACGCGTTCACCATCGTCGAACTACTGGTGGTCGTGGCGATCATCGGAACGCTGGTGGCCCTGCTCTTGCCAGCCATCCAGTCGGCCCGGGCTGCTGGTGCTCGGACGCATTGCGCGAGCAACCTCAAGCAGATTGGGATTGCTTGCCACGCCTATCACGAGGCGAAGGGAAAACTCCTCCGGTATCGCCGCTGCCCGGACCTGACCAACACGGCCGACCCACTGACAGGGCAGAAGCCAGATGTCGATTGCAACTCGCTGACCAGCGCGACCACGTTCACGGGGTCGAAAGAGGAGTGGTGGGCGCCGTACGACAATCGCCCCGGCTCGAACGTGTGCAAAACGGTCGACGACGGGTATCCGCGGGGAATCCTCTGGCCGTACATCGCGCAAAACCCGGCGATCTTCTCGTGTCCTCAGGGCTATGACATTGATCCGACGAGTGCCACCTTCGGCCAAAAGTTCCAGTGCAGATACGGGATGAACTACGTGACGAACGGACCGAACGGGCGAAAACTCCCCGACATCTCGCTCGGCAATGGGACGACGAAAGTCATCATCGTCTGGGATCACGGGCGGACGCCGGGGTGCGCCAACTCGAAGATCGCTACGCCAAGAGGCCCGTGGAAGCAGCCCGACGGTACCTACGTGCTCGATTCCGATACGACGCACTACCCGGTCCGGCGGCATCAGGGGGTGTTCATGGCCCTGTATTGTGACGGCCACGTTGCAGCGCTTCAGCAGTCCGACCTGCTCGACACGATGTTCAAATGGTCGGGGCAGTAGCGAAGAACCGGCTCAATTAAGCCCCGGCTCCCGCACCACCCTCCGGCCCCCCCCTCCGCCTACTTCCTGGCGGGAATAGACCCCCCGCCCGATCAGCCGACAGGCACCGACCGGAGGCCCACTGGCGTAACGCTTCGATCTTGTCGCCCGCAGTGACAGCCACGGGGACGACGTTCTGCGCAGCCTGAACGAGCGGCACGTCCAAGAGCGACGCCAACCTTCAGCACGACTTGATCTCAGCCCCGGTCCAGTTGGTGTCATCCGGCCGGGTCTGCTTTGCGTCCAGCCCGTAGTGCCGCGTGTAGATTCCCCAGATCGCATCCTTCTGGTCACGGCCGGGCTGAAATCAGGGACGGGAGCCGATTGCTGCACGCCGGGCAAGCCGAGCGGTACAATCAAGGAACCCTGATCGGCAGGACGTGGCCGCCGACGCGGGTCGTGCCGACGGCTCCATGGTTCCGTCATCCGCAGCCTGCAGGTCGCCCATGAACAGGACGACGTTCTGTTCCTTCACCCGCGGTGCGATTGCCCGGAGGTCGTGGCTGGCGATGCTCGCGGCGCTGCCGCTCTTCGCTTGCGGGTCGTCCGCGACGGCGGAACGGGGGCGGAAAGACTTCGCGGTCAGCGAACCGATGTTCTCGACGCTGCGGGAATACTACGCGGGGGACTATCGCCGGCCGCATTTCGACGCCCTCGTCAAGCTCTACGGGTCGCCCGAGAACCTGGAGAAGGCAGCCCGCTACGACTCGGCGAAGTGCACGGCCTTCGTCGCAGTGCCCGCGGGCTGGGGCCGAGGCAAGCGCGGCTGGGGCCTCTACCTGCACGTCTCCCCCGCCGACACGGGCTACCTGCCCCCGGGCTGGGCCGCCGTCTTGGCGCGGGAGAAACTGATCGGCCTCTCGCCGCACGGCATCGGCAACGACGCGGACGTCCTGCTGCGGACGCGTGTGGCCCTCGACGCGATGGCCGCCGCCCGCCGCGAGTTCAACCTCGACGCGGACCGGGTGTTCGTGGGGGGCTTTTCCGAAGGCGGCGTGGTGGCGGCCCGGCTGGTCGTCGAGTTCCCCGAGTTCTGTCGCGGTGCGGTCGTGGCGTGCAGGGCCTTGCCGCTCCGCGACGTGCCGTCCCCCGGCTCACAAGTCGCGCATCGGCCGGGAAACGCCTGCTGAGGATTGATTGATGGGGCTATCCTCGGAAGATTTGGTTTCGCACCGGCGGCACCACCGACTTGCCCGCGTGGTCCGTTCCCGCATGCGGGTAAGCCTGACGCACGTCCCGCGCTGCGGGCCGACGTCGCCACGGTGCGGCGCGGCCGACTCCGGAGATGAGCCGATACCCGGGACTCGAGTGCATCTGACTTTGGTGAGGCACTGGCTTCAGGGGCGGCAAAAGTCGCCGCTGCGCGGTCTCGCAGATTCTCGCTGTGGCCGCGGCGGCCACACGCTCGTCGAGCGTTCGCCGACCCCCTCGCCTACCTTTTCCAATGTGCCCGGGCAACACTCCAAGGAGGCCAGAACCGCTCTAGACCATTTGGTCGCCGGAACAGTCTCATGGGCAGTGGTACGGAAACCGACACCGGGTCAAGCGCACGCTGATGTGTGGAATCGTAGGCATCTGGAACCGGTACGGAGACCGTGCCGACCCTGCGCTCGTCGAGCGCATGCTAGCGACCATCCTGCACCGAGGGCCGGATGGCGGCGGAGTCTGGTCCGAGGGTCGCATTGCTCTCGGGCACCGTCGGCTCTCGATCCTCGACCTGTCTGCGGCCGGGCATCAACCGATGCTGACTTCAGACCACCGCGGAGTGCTCGCCTACAATGGCGAGATCTACAACTACCCGGAAATGCGGCTTCAACTCCAAAAGGAGGGCGTTTCATTTGCCGGAACGTCCGACACGGAAGTCGTCCTTGCGGCCCTCCATACCTGGGGGCCGGAGCGAACCATTCCCCTCCTCAACGGGATGTTCGCCTTTGCGTATCTCGACCTCCGGTGCGGAGCCCTGTGGCTGGCCCGTGACCGTCTCGGCATCAAACCACTCTATGTGGCGGAGGCCGGCCAGGAATTTCTCTTCGCCTCCGAGGCCAAGGCAATTCTCGCGCATCCCGGAGTCGTGAAGCAGGTCGATGCAGCGGCGCTGAATCGCGGTTTTCTCACGCGGCGACGTTGCCACGACACTCTCTTTGCAGGCATCACCGGCTTGCCGTCTGGCAGCTGGTGGAAAGTGACCGGCGACGGTATCGCAAAGCATCGCTATTTCGATCTTGAGACCGCTCTCGATCGAAAGCATCTGACAGACAATCACCGGTCGATCGATCTGAAGCACGTCATCGAGACCCTGGAACGCGACCTCCGCGAGAGCGTCCGCATGCATCTCGCGAGCGATGCTCCAATCGCCGCGATGTGCAGCGGCGGCGTGGATTCAAGCCTCGTCGCGGCGTATGCCGGCGATGACCGGCCAGGCATGATCGGCTACGTTGCCGAGGCACCCGTCGGCAGCGGCGAGGCGGCCCAAGCACGGCGCGTTGGCCGCCATATCAATATCCCGATCCGCGAGGTGGCCGTGCCCCGCGAGGATTACCTTCGGCTCTGGCCGGTCTGCGTCTGGTCTCTCGACAGCCCCGCTCACCATCCCAGTGAGCCCGCTCTGCTATCCGTCGCACGAACCTGCCGGGCAGATGGAATCAAGGTTCTCCTCACCGGAGAGGGGGCCGACGAACTCTTCGGCGGCTACGCCTGGCACGCGGCTGCTCATCAATACTGGCGGCGCTGGGATTGGTTGTCACTGGTGGTGCCATCTCTTCTTGCGACCCGTACATTCTCCCGTCGATGCGGCTTTCCGCTGCAGTGGCCTGTCGCGAGCGGTAAGCAATACCGAAGCCGAGCCCGCATGGCTCTCGCCGCCGACGTCGAACGTGAACTTCTGCCACGCAGACTCTTCGCTAGTCTTCCAGGAATAGAGCGCCTCTCCGACCGCGCGCTGGTCGTTTCGGGCCTTACCGACCTTGTCGAACACCTCTCGTGGGTTCTGCACCGACACGATCACATGAGCATGGCCGCATCGATCGAGATGCGGGTGCCGTTTCTCGAGAACCACTTGATCAACTTCGGCATGCATCTTCCCTGCTCGGTGAAGCTCCGACGCGGCGAAGGCAAATGGGCGTTGAAAACCGTCGCTCTCAAGCGCCTCCCGCGGGACGTCGTCTTTGCCCGGAAAAAAGGGTTTCCGATGCCGAGTGCCTACACGGAAGGCACCGAACGCATCCTGCTTGGCGGACTACTGCCCGATCACCTGCAGTGGTCAAGGGCGACGACGGGGTTCATCATCGACGACCTAAGGCATGACGTAGACCTCCGGTTTATCATGGTGGGAATGGAAATCTGGCTGCGACAGCATTTCGGCAACGAGGCCTCGGATGCCATCGGTGAGAAACTCCTCGCCCTCGCCCGGTGATTTCCTTCGCGAGGCTGAAGCGACACTCTCGGCGGTGAACCTGACCGGCGTCTGATGACCGCATGAAGGGGCCTCCTCAGACAGAATGCTTGGGTGAATGTCGGCTCCGGGCGTTCACCGAGGACGTGAAACAACGGTTTTGGCGCTCTTGACCGTCCGATAGCCGAACGCTTTTCTAGTGATCAGTTTCACGATGCCGTTCAAACGCTCGACACCGCCCGCCGACATGACCCCTTGGCTTGGAACCAGGTGAGGATCAAGCGCCGCTGACGCCGCAGTCTCTTGGCCGCCTTCTTCATTGGCTCGAGGAGCCGCTCCGGCGATGCCTGCCTTGACCTCAGCCCCGAGTGACTCGCAGAAGGCCCGAAGACTGTACTCCGCCCGATCCTCTGTCACCGCCGCCGACTGACGCGGAAAAAGTTCCCGACGCCGAGCAGAAAACCTCCCGCAACACGATTGCCCTGGTGGGCTTCGACGCGGCTGCGGTGAGTCCATCCTGGATTGGGAAATACGAAATCACCTCTTCGCCAATATCACGAATCGGGGACAGTGGGGTGCGACCGACAAAGACATCAGTCCCGGGGATGGAGTGTCGATGAGATCGACCCGTATGCGGTGATTCCGTTGAACAAGAGCGTTGCAGGGTTGGCGTTCGTGGAATCGAAAAAACCCAACGTTCCCCGAAGCCGGCGCTACACCAAAGTCGGATGCGGTCTAGCCGCGCACCAACGAGCCTTATTCCAAAGCGAGGGGCGCAGGTCGCCATCAAGGGTCTGCCCCCCGCTGTGTTTTCGCACCAGCCTCGACCAGCCCGCGTGACCCTCCGCACCCGACCGCCACCCTCCGACCGCGAATACACCCCCCGCCCGATCCGCCGCACGGCACCGACCAGAAGCCCTCTGACGTAATCCCTCGATCTTGTCGCCGGCAGTGACTGCCACGGATATGACCAAGCTGCGGCCATCGTGGTGTGCAGACTCGTGGTGGCTCGGGCTTGGAAAACGCCTTGGCTGGCGACGTTTTTGGGGGGCTGGGAAGTCCGATCAGCAGCCGAGGCGACCACGGAGCCGCCTGTCGCCCTCAGCCGGAATCAGGGGGCGAAAATCACTGGACAGGGGGGCGGGCTTCTATCGGGCGGAGGGATGGGGCCGCGAGGGGTGCCCCATAGGTAGATAGAAGTAAGAAGAAGAGAAGAGATATAGAAGAGAATGTACCGGTTCAGCACCGGCGCCGATGGCGGTCGACGCGAGTGCTGAACTTGGTCGGCATGGGTGCGGAGGTTGGTGCCATGCGCGCCCGCGCGTGGACAGGAAGCTCACCGGCACCTCCACGATCGGGCCGCATCCAGCCCGACCAGCTCCGGCGGCTGCTCCTCATGATCCGCCCCGCTCGGCCGGCGTTTGCCGAAGTGCCATTGGCCGACCTATTCTTCATCCACACGCAGCGTGCCCGTGGCGGAAGCCGCTATCACTGGGCTTCTGGACCCCGAAAGCCCCTCGCGGAAGCGAGCGGGATGACGCTGGTCATCACCACCGACTCCGCTTGCCGCATAACGGCCGTGCTGACATGCTACTGACAGACCCGCTTGAGGAGTGCGACCATGCAATTGCGTTCCATCATCGGCTGCCTGATCGGCCTGGTTGGCTGCGGTGCCACCGCCTCCGCGGCGACCGTCCTCGTCGAGGCCGAGTGCTTCGCCGATTACGGCGGCTGGAGCCTCGACACGCAGTTCATCCAGCAGATGGGCTCGCCCTATCTCCTCGCCCACGGCCTCGGCAAGCCGGTGGCCGACGCGACGACGAAGGTCACGTTTCCAGCCGCCGGCACTTACCGGGTCTTCGTGCGGACGAAAGACTGGGTGGCCCGCTGGAATGCACCGGGAACGCCCGGCAAGTTTCAGCTGCTCGTGAACGGCACACCGCTCGCTGAGACCTTCGGCACGAAGGGGGCCGAATGGGGGTGGCAGGATGGCGGCAGGGTGACGGTGCCCGCCGGCAAGGCGACACTCGCGCTGCATGATCTCGCGGGCTTCGACGGCCGCTGCGACTGCATCCTCTTCACGACCGAGTCGAGCCCGCCGCCGAATGACTCGGGCGTGTTCGCCGCCTGGCGGCGCACGGCACTCGGCCTGCCGGAGAAGCCCGAAGCAAAGGGGCCGTATGACCTCGTGGTGGTCGGCGGCGGCTACTCCGGCATGGGCGCGGCGATTGCGGCGGCCCGCATGGGGCTCAAAGTCGCGCTGATTCAAGACCGGCCCGTCCTCGGCGGCAACGGCTCGAGCGAGATCCGCGTTTGGGCGATGGGGCTCATCAAGCGCGGCAGGTATCCGCTCATCGGCGAGATCGTGGACGAGTTTGCCGACAAGGCCAAAAAGAGCCCGGGCACCGCGGAGGAGTTTGGCGACGACAAGAAAGAGGCCGTCGTGCGGGCGGAGCCGAATATCGATCTCTTCCTGAATACGCACGCCTTCGCTGTGGCCCGCGACGGGGCCCGGATCGCCTCTATCTCTTGCCTCGACACGAAGACGAGCCGCGAACTCGTGTTCACCGGCACCTTCTTCTGTGACGCCACCGGCCATGCCACGATCGGCCACCTCGCCGGTGCCGAGACGGTGATGGAGCCTAAGGGCCGGATGGGAATGAGCAACATGTGGACGTGGGCCGAGGAGGCGGCGCCGCAGTCGTTCCCCGAGACGCCCTGGGCACTGCCGCTCACGATGGCCGATTTTCCGTATCCGCGGAATTTTCACGCCGAATGGTTCTGGGAGAGCGGCTACGACAAGGATCCCATCGGCGACGCGGAGGGCATCCGCGACTGGAACCTGCGGGCGGTCTACGGCGCCTGGAACGCGATGAAGAATGGCGACGGCGCCGCGAAGCATTCCAATGCCGTGCTTACGTGGGTGGCCTTCGTGGGCGGGCCGCGGGAGAGCCGGCGGATCCTCGGCGACGTGGTGCTCACGCAGGACGACATCGTTTCGAAGAAGGAGTTTCCCGACGGCTGCGTCCCTTCCACCTGGTCGATCGATCTCCACTATCCGAAAAAGGAATACGCCCAGAAGTTTCCCGACAACCCGTTCATCTCAATCGCCGTGCATGACAGGCGGATCGACCGGAACTTCGGCTATCCGGTCCCCTACCGCTGCTTCTATTCGAAGGACGTCGAAAACCTCTTCATCGCGGGCCGCTGCATCTCCGTCACGCACGAGGCACTTGGCACAGTTCGGGTGATGAAGACCTGCGGGATGATGGGCGAGGTCGTCGGCAAGGCGGCGAGCGTGGCGATCAAGCACGGAACGACACCGCGGGGCGTGTATGCAAAGCAATGGGCCGAGATGGACGAGCTCCTGAAGCTCCCCGGCAAGGCCCGGCGAAAGTCGCCCGAGGCGCCGATCGAATTGCCGGCCGAGGTGCCGCCCGCCACACCGGCGAAGCCAATCTCAGCGGCGGCGCCGGGCTGAGGAGCGCCGGTGGCCCCTGGCGGGATCGAGCACGTCGATGAAGGCAACGCGGTTGAAATCGCTGTCGTGCGTATAAAGGGCCCGCACGTCGTTCTCTCGCATCAGAATTGCGGTGTGGGCTTCAAAGACGATATTGACGGCGACACCTGGAATCTCGGCGAGCACTTCGGCCGCGACATGCGCATGCCACTCGGTCTCGACTATCATGCCCAGGCCGGGCGACGCGAACACAGCCTTGAGAAACGCCCAGGCATCTTTCACTGCGAGCGGGTGACGGAAGATCGCCGGATGGGTGGTGACGCGGAGAAACTCGCAGGCGATGCCCCAGGTCAGATACTACGGCTCCGCCGGCGCCCGGCATCGCTCCACGATGCCGCGACAGGCCTCATGGTCGGCAGCGTCGCGATCGATCGCGTAGACCAGCACGTTCGTGTCGATGACGAACACGCTACCGCCCCATCGCGTCGTAGAGGGCTTTGCGGTCGGAGATGTCCACGCGGACGCCACCGCTGGCATGGACGGGCAACGGCGGCAGTTTCTTCACGGGCCGCGACTGCCCGAGCGCCTGTCGCAGCGCCGACTCGACGAGTTCCGACATCGTCTGCCCCCGGCGGGCGGCCTCGCGCTTCACGGCCCGCATCGTGGCGTCGCTGATCGAAAGCGTCGTTTTCATATGGAAAAGCATGCGCATGAGATGGCAATGCGTCAATCGACGGCCAGGCGGCTGTTCGCGTAAAGTGTGGGGCATGCGTGCATCCGACCACTTCCAAGTTCGTCGTCTGCTCACGCACGGCGCTCGCTTCGCCGTGGTGGCGGCGATCGTGTGGCTCGTGCACGCGGAACACGTCGCATTCCTCGGCCGGCAGCAGGCGGCGACGCTCGACGCGCTGCCGATCGGGCGGGTGCAGCGGCATCTCCCGGAGGCGGCGGCGATCGGCGGCGCTTCTCCGGCGGTTGCCGGCGGGCTCGATCTAGTCGACGCGGCGGGCGAACGAGTGGGCGTGGTCTTCAAGACGTCGCCGGCGGGCGACGCTGCGGTCGGTTTCTCCGGGCCGACTGACCTGCTCGTAGTGTGCGACTCGGGCCTGCGCGTGGCCGGCGTCGAAATCCTCGCGAGCCGCGACACCCGCGACCACGTGGCGGCGATCGAGCGGGATCCGGGATTTCTGAAGTCGTTCGCCGGAAAGTCGCTCGACGATCTTGCGACCGGGGGTGCATCGAAGCCCGACGCCGTCGCTGGTTCGACGCTCTCCTGCATGGCGATCGCGGAGGCGCTCGCCCTGCGGCTCGGCGGCGAGGCCGGGGCCGGCCGGTTCAAAAAAACGCCGTCGCTCGACGACCTCGAAAAGATCTTCGCCGACGCCGTAGCGATCGAGCCCGATGTGGGCGACCCCGCCGTGATCCGCGTGCTGGCGGCCGACCGGATTCCGCTCGGCTGGGCGCTGCGAACAAGTCCGGCGGCCGACCGCACGATCGGCTATCAGGGGCCCACGGATGCCGTGATCGGGTTCGATCCTGGAGGCCGCGTGGCAGGCGTGTTGGTGCTCGAGAGCTACGACAACGAGCCCTATGTGGGCTACGTCCGCGACGACGAGGCGTTTCGCGGGGTCTATCGCGGCATGACGTTCGAGGAACTCGCCGGCATCGATCCGCTCGATACGGGAATCGAGGGGGTGAGCGGCGCTACGATGACGAGTCAGGCCGTGGCACGGGGCATCGTCCAGGCTGCGAGCCACCAGCTGGCCCATCAACGCGGGCGGAAGGAATCGGGTCTCGTCGGCGGACTCCTGCGCGACCTCGACGGCCCCCGGCTGGGCGCCCTCGGCGTGATCGCGACCGCAATCGTCACGGCGTTCACCCGGCTGCGCGGCACGTGGTTCGGGCGGCTCGCCCTGCCGATCGCCGTGCTCCTGTATCTCGGGTTTGGGGCTGGGGCGCTCCTCTCGCAGGCGCAGCTGTGGGGATGGTCGCAGGCAGGCGTGCCGCGGGGCGCCGTCGTGCTCCTCGCGCTTGGCATCGCCGCGGTCGTGCTGCCGGTGACGACCCGCCGCAACGTCTACTGTTCGCATCTCTGCCCGCATGGTGCAGCACAGCAGCTGCTCGTGCGGTTTGTGCAGCCGAATCGCGCGATTCCCGAACGGCTGCGGCCCTGGCTTATATTCCTGCCTTGGGCGCTGCTCGGTCTGGCGATCCTCACGGCCGTGCTCCACCTGCCGCTCGCGCTCGTCGACATCGAGCCCTTCGACGGCTACCTGCCGACGGTGTCCGGCATCGCCGCCCTCGTGATCTTCGTCGTCAGCCTCGTGGCGAGCGGCTTGTATCCGATGGCCTATTGCCGCCACGCCTGCCCCACGGGAGCCCTGCTCGACCATCTCCGGCTGCATGGCCGTTCCGACCGGCTCACGTGGCGCGACGGCGTCATGATGGCCTGTCTCGCTGTCGCGGCGGCGGCGCATTGGTGGCCACGATGATCCGCGCCGCGATCTTCTTTGCGGTGATGAGTGTCGCATGCGCGGCTGCGGCCAAGGACACTGCAATCACGCTCGCCGGCCCGGCGATGGGCACGACCTACCGCGTGACGCTCGCCCGCGGCGTGCCGGGGATGACCGCCGGCGAGGCGCATCGCGAGATCGAGGCGGTGCTTGCACGGATCGACCGGGCGCTGAGCACGTGGCGCGAAGACTCCGACGCCAGCCGGTTCAACGGCGCTTCCGCAGGCGAATGGGTCGTGGTGTCGGCAGACCTCGTGGCGGTCGTGGAAATCGCCCGCAAGGTAAACGCGGAGTCGCAGGGGGCTTTCGACATCACGGCCATGCGCCGCGGCCAAGACATGCGCAGCGGCCCAGCCGCGGGCATGCAGCATCTCGAATCGCGACACTCGCCGCCGTCGATCCGCAAACAGGTCGACGGCCTGACGATCGACCTCGGAGGCATCGGGCCCGGCTACGCGGTTGACGAGATCGGCCGCCGGCTCGCGAAGTTAGGCTCCTCCGATCATCTCGTCGAACTCGGCGGCGAGGTGCGGGCCTGGGGCAGCCGGGCCGACGGCGAGAAGTGGCGGGTGCGGCTGCGGCATGGCGATGCGACGAGGTTGGAGGGCGACGTGATCGAACTCTTCGCCGGCGAAGCGGTGGCCACGTCAACCGCACGGCCGGGACGGTCGCCGATCGATCCGCGGACGGGCCGGGTGGTTCAGGCGACCCGCGGATCGGCCACGGTCCGCCGCCCGTCGTGCGCCGAGGCAGACGCCTGGGCCGTGGCCGCCCTCGTGCTCGAATAGATAAGGGGACGCAGCTCTTTTCCGCCGGATTCGCGTGTAGTCGCAGATCGTTAACCCAAGTTACGCACTTGGGAGCGTAAAGCTCGGGATTCACGTGAATCCAGGGTCAAAGTCTTCACTACATTTGCGTGGGGCTGTCGAGCCGCCTGAGCCTCCTGGGAAGTGTCAGCCCGAGC
>Ga0315906_10004416_pt1 | contig 18085 bp, 15 predicted proteins | sample LakEriMetagenome_4_FD_203526 | JGI IMG/M metagenome (GOLD analysis project Ga0315906, IMG submission 203526) | Freshwater fungal communities from buoy surface, Lake Erie, Ohio, United States - Buoy 2 MA122 | ecosystem: Environmental > Aquatic > Freshwater > Lake > Lake biofilm | place: USA... | reverse complement strand
TGGAAAGCGAACGCCCCGGAACTCCCGGAAGCATCGTGGAGAGCATCATATCCAATGTCGCCAACAGCGCCAATAACCCCAGGGATAACAACCGAAGCGTTCAGGCGCATCTCGGAAGGATACAAGTGTCTTTTGTGGAGTTTGAGAAAAGGCATGGTAAAAAAACACTTCCCTATCTTGATTCGATCCGCTATGTAATGACCGGCATTCCCGGCGCCAGCATTGAGGTGGATAAGGAAGCCAATGGTCCCCCGACCGAGCCGCCTGTGAACATTGAAGTCAGCGGCGACCATTTCAACGAGCTCGCATCGGTAGCCACAGATCTGAAAAATTTCATTGATACCAATGCGGTCTATGGTATTGAAAACCTCAGTATGGACGTGGATCTTTTTAGCCCTGAAATCACCTTGTCGATTGACAGGGAAAAAGCCACCAGGGAAGGGCTGAGTACGGCGCAGATAGGTAGCGATATCCGATCCGCCCTGTTCGGCAAAGAGGTTACCAAACTGAAGGAAGGAGAGGATGAATATAAAATTCAGCTTCGCCATTCCGATTTGCAACGTTCCAATGTCAGCGACCTTCTGAACATGCGTATCACGTTCATGGATATGAATACCTTTCAGGTCAAGTCCGTCCCTGTAAGTGCAGTTGCCAGCATTGATTATACCAACACTTCCGGCATGGTCAAACGCAAGAATGTGAAGCGAACCATCCAACTTCAATCCAACGTGCTTGATCCAACCATGGCAGCGAAGGTCAACAAGGAGCTGTCGGTAAAAATTGAAGAGTTCAAAGCAAAGCATAATATCCCGGCTGATATCAGTATCCGTCAGACAGGGCAAGGTGAGCAGGAGGCGGAAACCAACAGCTTTCTCGTGAATGCCTTTCTGATTTCAATGGGTCTGATTTTCCTCATTCTTATTCTTCAATTCAATTCCATCAGCAAACCTTTCATCGTACTGACAGAAATCTTGTTCTCTGTGATAGGGGTATTCCTTGGATATGCCTTCACTGGAATGACCATAGCTACTATCATGTTACTGGTTGGAATCGTGGGACTTGCCGGCATAGTGATTAAAAACGGAATATTGCTCATCGAATTCACGGATGAACTGAGGGGAAGGGGTATGAAAACAAGGGAGGCCGCCATTCAGGCAGGTAAGATCCGCATCATTCCAGTCTTACTGACAGCCGTGGCCACCATTCTGGGACTTTTACCTCTCGCAGTAGGATTCAACATCGATTTCATGTCCTTTCTGCAAAGCTTCAACCCAAAGATTTTCCTGGGCGGCGACAGTGTGGTTTTCTGGGGTCCGCTGAGTTGGACTTTGATTTTCGGTCTTGTTTTCGCATTCTTTCTGACGCTAACCATGGTGCCAAGCATGTACCTGATTGCGGAGAGATTGAAGCGTCCCATGGAGCGATTTTACGGCACCAAATATGTTGCCATATTAGGATTTACAGGACCTTTGTTTTTCCTGTTTGTAGGCTTGATGTATTTGGTCCGGAAAATTCAGGGTAAAAAAATCTGGAACGGATTGCCGGGAAAAACTGTCAATTAAAAATGTAGGATAATGATTAACAACCATCAGATCGACTATCAAATTCATGGAGAGGAATTACAGTTTGTCGAGATAGAGCTGGATCCGCAGGAGACGGCTATTTCTGAAAGCGGATCTTTCATGATGATGGATGACGGTATTCAGATGGAGACCATTTTCGGAGACGGTAGCAAGCAGTCGGGAGGACTTCTTGGAAAACTCGTGAGTGCCGGGAAACGGATGCTGGTAGGAGAGAGTCTTTTCATGACAGCATTTACCAATACCGGAACGGGCAAGAGGCGCGTTTGCTTTGCCGCTCCTTATACAGGGAAAATAATACCCTTTGACCTCAAGGCTCTTGGAGGATGCATCATCACCCAGAAGGATGCGTTTCTTTGTGCCGCCAAAGGAGTCAGTGTAGGGATCGCGTTTCAGAAAAAACTCGGTACCGGAATTTTTGGCGGCGAGGGCTTCATCATGGAAAAGTTGGAGGGTGACGGCATGGCCTTCGCGCATGCCGGGGGCTTTATTATTGAGAGAGAGTTGGCTCCAGGAGAAATATTGAAAATCGATACAGGCTGCGTAGTGGCCTATACGCCGGAAGTTGATTTTGACATTGAATTTATCCGAGGTATTCGCAACTGGATGTTTGGTGGTGAAGGTTTGTTTTTTGCCAAACTGCAAGGTCCGGGAAAAGTTTGGATACAATCTCTACCAATAAGCCGCCTGGCCGGACGCATCATGCAGTACGGCTCCTTTAATCGCAAGGAAGAAGGAGGCCTACTCGGCGGATTAGGAAATATGTTGGACGGAAGAGAGTAGTTATTCCCTTGAATACAACTTGGATAACAACCGGAGCATTTCCAGGTACAACCACACAATGGTGACCAAGAGACCGAAGGCGCCAAACCATTCCATGTATTTGGGAGCGCCGGCCTGAGAAGCTTGCTCGATCCTGTCGAAGTCCAATATCAGATTCATTGCTGCCAGACCTACCACCACCAGTGAAAAAATGATACCCATGGTGCTGCCCTCGTGAATGAAGCCGATATTGATACCAAAAAATCCAAGTACCATCGCAATGAGATAGAAAATGGCCAGTCCTACCGTAGCGGTAATAACTACAGACCTGAAGGTTTCCGTGACCTTGATGATTCTCATAGTATAAAGAAAGTACATGGCTACGGCCACGCCCAGGGTCAGACCTACGGCAGTGGTGATGATATTGGGAGCAATGTCCTGAAAGGCATAATTGTAGAAAGCGGAGATGGAGCCTATGAATAATCCTTCCAGCAGGGCGTAAATCGGTGCCAGAAAAGGTGCCCAGCTATTCTTGAAAATCAGTATCAGGGCTACGATAAAACCACCGATCGCACCGGTCAGGATCAGGGGCATCATATTGGCATTATCCCTGAAAGAAAATTCCCGCCAGGCATAAAAAGCGGAAGTCATCATCATGATGCAAAGGAAACCGAACTTATTCATGGTGCCTCTGACGGTCATCACTTCACCGGACACAGGGATTGAATTCTGGAAACGTTTCTCTGAAAGAACCGGATTGCTGGATTGGAAAAAGGACATAAAACAGGTTTTAGGTTTAGGGTTTATCAAAAACTGTCAAGTGAAAATAAGCAACCGCATTCATTTATAGCTATTGGCAACTGTTAAATATTGGTTCTTATTCCCCCTTTCATCAAAAATTTGCCATTAACTTTGAAACATGGAACAGTTGATTTCCGGTATTGAAGCCTTGAAAAAAGAAATTAGCGAATTCAGTGTCAGCAGTAAGGATGAGCTGGAGTCATTTCGTGTACGTTTTATCGGTTCACGGGGCGCTGTGAAGGCATTGATGTCGGAAATGAAAAACATTCCCGCAGATCGAAAGAAGGAGGCAGGAGCATTGCTTAATGACCTGAAATTGCTTGCGGAACAAGCGTATGATTCCCATAGTCAGCAAGTCAATACTGCTTCTTCCGGTAAAGAGGCAAGTTCCATAGACGTTACCCTTCCCGGTTATCCTAATGTACTGGGTGGAAGGCACCCCATTCGCATCATTGAAAACAGGATCATTTCCATTTTCAACCGACTTGGATTTTCAGTGGCGGAAGGTCCTGAAATAGAAGATGACTATCATAACTTTTCCGCGCTCAATCTCCCGCAGGACCACCCTGCCAGAGACATGCAGGATACCTTTTATATCAGCAAGAATCCTGACTGGCTGCTTAGGACCCATACGAGCAGCATTCAGATAAGAGAGATGGAGAAGTCGGAGTTGCCCTTACGTATTATCTGCCTGGGCAGAGTATACCGTAATGAAACCATCAGTGCTCGTGCCCATTGTTTTTTTCATCAGATGGAGGGGCTATATATCGCTGAAAACGTTTCTTTCGCTGACCTCAAACAGACCTTGTATTTCTTTGTGAGGGAAATGTTCGGCGAGCAAGTGAAGGTTCGTTTCAGGCCTTCTTATTTCCCATTCACAGAGCCAAGCGCCGAGATGGACATCAGTTGCCGAATCTGTGAAGGAGAGGGTTGCAGCGTATGTAAGAAGACAGGCTGGGTGGAGATTCTGGGATGCGGAATGGTTCATCCCAATGTGCTGGAAAATTGTGGAATCGATAGCAAAAAATACACGGGCTTCGCTTTCGGCCTGGGCATAGAGCGCATCGCCATGCTGCATTATCAAATCAAGGATCTGAGATATTTCTCGGAAAATGACCGCAGGTTTTTGCAGCAATTCGTTTCTGCCTGATGTCTTTTCTAAAATACTAAGCAGTTAATCGGATGAGGAGGATGTGGATGCCGCTTGTCACGTTGATAATAGTCATAAAAGAGTTTTGGAGCAAGATTAGTTCATGAATATGTTAGCTGCGGAATAGAAAGTATTCTTTTTCAATACTTGAGTTGAGCAATATAGACAGAAGCAGAATAATGAGAGGAAAACTTATGCTATCATCTGCTGCCTTACCCTTCGAAACGAAAAATAACACTAAAAAAATCTGTTCATGATAAAAAAAATTGCAGTCATAGGCGCCGGTACGATGGGAAGCGGTATCGCCCTTTGTTGCGCCCAGCATGGGTTTGAAGTGGTTCTGTATGATACCGCATCAGAGGTGCTGAAGAAGGCTGAAGCGGGAGTCGAAAAAATAACCATTGGATTAGTGGCTAAGGGAAAGATCAGTGTTTCGGAGCAGGAGTCTATCAACGGAAGAATAAGATACTCCGGCGATATTAATGATTGTAAGGCTGATCTGATCATTGAAGCGATCATAGAGAAGCTGGAAGCAAAGACATCCCTCTTCAACAGTCTTTCAGAAATGAACGGCTCCGCTACTATTTTCGCCTCTAATACATCTTCTCTGTCTGTAAATCAGATACAGGCGGCTTTCAAATATCCCGAGCAAATGGCGGGTCTGCATTTTTTCAATCCCGCCCATATCATGAAGCTGGTAGAGATTGTAAAAGGGAAGAACACAGATTCCGCCGTTATTGAAGAGTTGCATGCATTATGTGTTCAGCTACAAAAAACGCCAGTGGTTTGCAAGGATGCTCCGGGGTTTATTGTAAACCGGGTCGCAAGGCATTATTATCTTGAGGCTATGAACATCCTCGAGCATGGGGGTGCTTCCATCGAGCAAATCGACAAAATCATGGAGGCGACAGGCTTTAAGATGGGACCCTTCAGGCTGATGGACCTAATAGGTAATGATATCAATTTCGCCGTTACGGAATCTTTGTATCAGGCATTTGACAATGCTCCCCGGTTCAGACCTTCGCCGATACAGCAGGCTAAGGTGAAGGCCGGACACCTGGGTAGAAAAACACAGAAGGGCTTTTATGATTATGTTCAGGGCTGATATAAAAACGCTCAGATTGTTCATTTCGGAAACATTTGAAACTCCCGCATGATACTGGTTACAGGATCCACAGGATTATTGGGCCGATCGCTTACGGCAAGGCTGTTGAAGGCAGGAAAAAGAGTCAGGGCCATTGTCCATCAAACACCCGTGCAGCATGAGCATCCACTGCTGGAAACTGTTCAAGGTGATATTGCCGACATTATTTTCCTTGAGGAAGCTCTTGAAGGGGTCGAAGAAGTTTATCATTGCGCAGGCGTTGTTTCGTTCAATCCTTCTGATAGCAGCAAGATTTATCACGTCAATGTCAGAGGAACAGAAAGTCTGGTGAATGCCTGCCTTCAGAGCGGTGTGCGTAAGCTGGTACACGTCAGCTCCGTTTCGGTGCTTGACAGATTCAAGGAAGACGGTCTGATAGACGAATCCATTTCAAATAATAACCAACAACCGGTCAGCAAGTACGGGGAAACAAAATGGAGGGCTGAAATGGAAGTTTGGCGAGGAATGGAGGAGGGCCTGAATGCGGTCATTGTAAATCCTTCCATCATTTTGGGTGCCGGAAACTGGTACGAGAGTTCCACTGCCATATTCAAAAAGGTCTATGACGGTTTGAACTGGTATACCGGAGGAAGCACAGGCTTTGTGGATGCCGGTGATGTGGCGGATGCGATGATACTGCTGATGTCAAGTGACATCAGTCATGAAAGATTCATTCTGAGCGCTGAAAACAGGAGTTTTCGGGAAGTGATGGACCTTATTGCCGATCAGTTCGGTAAACCTCGTCCCGCCAGATACGCCTCTGAATCCCTGTCCTCCGTTATCTGGAGACTGGAAGCGGTGAGATCCTTTTTGCTGGGCACCAAACCCATGATTACCAGAGATACTTCCCGGTCTGCTCATGCCAAAGTCGGATTTGACAATAGTAAATTTTTAATTGCGTTTCCGGAATTTCGGTATTCCACCATCGAAAGTTGCATCAGCGATACCTGCCGAAAACTTATTGAAAGCGATTAGGGCTGTCGCCTGAATGATTTTTGAAGCGCTTTTACTTGCCTTTTAATTTTTCCCATAGTTCCGGTATGCGTTTTATCCAGACAAGTTCTTTTCTTTTGGCTTGTGCATCCTGAGCGGGCGTGCCCCAATAAAGCTTATTGCCTTCTATATCAGAAGGTACTCCGCTTTGTCCGAGCACAATTGCATTTTCGCCGATGGTGAGCGTCTTGTTGACACCCACCTGTCCCCATAATGTTACTCCGTTTTCAACCTTCACTGCACCGGCAATAGCAACCTGCGCAGCGAACAGACAATTCTTACCGACCGTGGTATCATGGCCGATGTGAACCATGTTATCCATTTTGGTTCCTCTGCCGATCACAGTATCATGACTTACGCCTCTGTCAATGGTGCAGTTTGCTCCTATTTCCACATCGTCTTCAATGATCACTCTTCCGCAGTCTGGCATCTTCACATACCATATATCCCTGTTTTTCTTCCCATTATAATAGAATGCGCTGCTGCCAATGACCGTACCCGGTTGAATGATCACATTATTGCCAATTTCGCAATGATCCATGATACTGACATTAGGGTAAATAATGCAGTTGTTGCCGATTTTCACATGATTGCCAATGAACACATTGGGATAAAGATGCGAGGAGACGCCTATTCGGGCGGAGGGGCTGATCATCTTGTCGGATCTTTCCTCAGGCCTGAAATATCTTACCAGGCTGCAATAAGCGTCAAATGGGGCGTCTGTGATGAGAATCGTTTTTCCCGGGGGAACATCCGTCTCTTTGTCTATGATGATGAAACTTGCCGCGCTTGTCAGACATTTCTCATAGTATTTGGGATGATCCACGAACACGATATCACCCGGCTCCACCTTGTGGATTTCATTGATGCCACAGACCATTCCGCTGTCATTTCCCTTGATTCTGGCATTTATCAATTCAGCCACCCATTTAACAGGAACCGGTTCTTTCAGTCGCATGTTTCTCCTTTTTTTCAAAGGTAACATGGATTAGGCAATCATTGAAAACAAACAGGTTTGCTTTTTACCTGTTGCAGGATGAGTCATTTCAAATGCGCCAGGATAAAGGATTTCAGAGCGGCAACAATGAACTTGTATTTTCATTTTTTTATTTCATATCATATCATAGTGCTGATTTTTCAAGACGAAAAACTGAATGAATTCTCCTATGCATCATCACGAAATCCATTTCTGCCGGTTTCCCCGATCCGTATTATTTACAAAAAAGTTGAAAAAAATTTTCTTGTTAGAAAAAATTATTTTTAATATTGTGGTCGGGATGCGAATCCCGGTACTTACTAACCCATCCATATAACAAAGCCCGGATCAGTTTACCGGGCTTTATTTTTTCAAGTACTTCATATGAATCTCCTCTTCAGAAGTAATCAACATCTTGATGTATGCAAGACATTAAAATTCTATATTGCGAATAAATGAACCGAGGTATGATAAGTTCAATGACGGGATTTGGCAGAGCCGAGCAGACATTCGGGGAAAAGACATTTCTGGTGGAAGTGAAAGCGCTGAATGGCAAGCAGCTGGACATACAAATGAAGTTGCCGCCGCTTTTGAAGCCTTTTGAATTTGAAATCAGAAACTTGCTTCAGGAAAATCTTATCAGAGGAAGCGTCGATTGTTTCATTACCATCAAGCAGAACGGGACGCTCAAACCCGTGGTCATCAATACAGACCTCATCAAGGCTTATTACAGGCAGATTTCGGAATTGGCAGGAGAGCTCCAAATGGACACCCATTCGGTACTGGCCTCATTGCTGCGCTTGCCTGAAATTGTGACACCTTCTTCCGAGGTGCTGGACGAAAAGGAGTTCAGGGATTTCACATCCGTATTGAAGGATGCATTGAATCGGCTAAAACAGCACAGGGAGGAAGAAGGGGCTTCCATCCACAAGGACCTGAAGTCGAGGATCGATAACATCAAGCAACAAGAGGAACGAATCCTTGCGCTTGAGCCAAAGCGTAAAATCCGTATTAAGGATGAGATCAGGTCACTCCTGGCCGAACATGTGGGCAATGAAAATATCGACAATAACAGGATGGAGCAGGAACTGATCTATTATATTGAGAAGATTGACATTCATGAGGAGCAGATCCGGCTTCGGCAGCATTGTGAATACTTTGAATCGGTAATGAATGGCCCCGACGATTCTAAAGGAAAGAAACTCTCCTTTATACTGCAAGAAATCGGAAGGGAGATCAATACCACCGGAAGCAAGGCCTATGATGCGGAAATACAGAAATGCGTGGTAATTATGAAGGATGAGATGGAAAAAGCCAAAGAACAGGTTTTAAATGTACTTTGAGAATGCAATCCGCTTGTCGATTCAGTAAGCTGCAGTCATGGCAGCAAAGCAAAAAACCCCGATAATATTATTGTGAATCCCGACATGAAAAAAAATCCAATTAAAAAGTTACTGTTTGTCATCTTTGGTTGTGTTGTCGGTCTCACTGCCTGTGTGAGGATGGATTACTACGAGAAATCGGAGGTGATGCCGGGACACGAATGGAGTTCCAATAATCCTGTAACCGGAAGTTTTGAGATCACCGATACGCTTACCGGATACAATATATTTTTGGTGCTGAGGCATACGGATGCTTACCGGTATAACAATATTTGGGTGCAGGTCGATCTCAAATCTCCTGCTGATAGTCTTTACTCCCAAAGGCTGGATCTGAGTCTGGGGTCAGATGCGGCCGGATGGGAGGGCAGTGGAATGAACGACATTTGGGAGGTGCGTAAAAGATTGACAGCCAATGCTCAAAGTTTCAAAACTGCGGGTAAATATGAATATAGGCTGAAACAAATAATGCGGGAAGATCCTCTAAGGCATGTCATGGCCGTGGGGCTTCGGGTTCAGAAGCAAGAATAGAGGGCGGCAATACCCATTGGCAGCCGAACCTGCGGAATTGAACCAATTTCATGTCAATTCATTGAAATAAAGTAACTTCACCCTCCTTAAAAACTGATCACAGTGAATACAAGGTTCTTACTACTGGTTGCTTTCATGACTTTAATTGCTACTGCATCTCAGTCACAGATTTTGCAGAAAAGCCGTTCATTGGACGGAGAGTATGGTATCACCATCGGCTCCGCGCATTATTTTGGCGACTTGAATACAGAAGCTGCCATCAATAGGCCGAAGCCTGCTTTGGGTGCCTTTTTCCGTAAACAATTCGGTAATTATATCGGCCTGAGACTTACGGCTCATTATGCACAACTTGGATACAGTGATGTATATAGTGAGAATGAATATCAGAAAGCCAGGAATCTCAGTTTCAATTCGGATATCTGGGAACTGGCTGTACACGGGGACTTCAACTTCTTTAAGTTCGTTCCGGGCGATCCCGAACACGGATTTACTCCTTATGTCACGTTAGGCGTAGGCATGTTTACTTACGACCCCTATGCATATTACAAGGGTAAAAAAGAATACCTCAGGCCGCTTGGAACGGAAGGACAGAACGCAGGAATCGGCAGAAAAGAATACGGTACCATGGCACTTTGTATTCCTTTTGGTGTGGGTATCAAATACAGCATTAATAACAGAGCAAATATTTCCTTTGAAATAGGTCATCGTTTCACTACTACTGACTATCTGGATGATGTCAGTACCACCTTTGTGAGTCCGTCTCTTTTTCCGGCTGATGCCGGAGGTACCCCTCCCTCTTCTTACTATCTTTTCGACCGATCCTATGAGGTCCTTGGCATGAGCAACAGGCTTTCAAATGTGGTAGGAAGGCAAAGAGGTTGGAATAAGCAGAAGGACCAATATGTAATCGCGGAAGTCGGCATTTCCTTCAATCTTTCAACATATCGTTGTCCTACCGCTCTGTAGGTCATAAAGACTGATTTGAATAATTGTTTATTCACTACTTTTGGGCGCCCTAAGGGGCATACGCTTTCATTAAAGATTTCCACTCCTTCATGAGTCAAAAGGATTCAATAGACACTTCCAAATTGCCGGGACATGTGGCCATTATCATGGATGGTAACGGTCGCTGGGCGAAGGAACGTGGTCAGGACAGGCTTTTCGGTCATTTGAATGGTGTGGAAAGCGTAAGGGCGGTAGTGGAAGCAGCTGCGGAAATAGGAATCCAATATTTGACATTGTACGCCTTTTCCACTGAAAACTGGGATCGACCTGAAAAGGAAGTGGAGGGGCTCATGGAACTGCTTGTGGATACCATCAAAAGAGAGGTTCCGACCCTGAATAAGAACAACATTCGCCTTCATGTCATTGGAGATACGGAAATGTTGCCGGCCGGTGCCAGGTTACAACTGAAGGAGGCCTTGAATGAGACTTCCTTGAATACGGGACTTAATCTTATCATGGCTCTCAGCTATAGCAGCAGATGGGAGATACACCGAGCGGTTAAAAGTATCGCGAGCGAGGTTGAAAAAGGAGAACTAAAGGCAGAAGAGGTCAATGACGAAGTATTCAGAAATCATCTTACTACGTCCGGTTTTCCTGACCCTGAGTTATTAGTCAGAACCAGCGGCGAATTTCGAATCAGTAATTTCTTATTATATCAGATAGCATACACGGAATTGTATTTTACCGAAACCTTGTGGCCCGATTTCAGAAGGGAGCATTTTTTCAGTGCCATTATGGATTTCCAGCAACGCGAAAGGCGATTCGGAAAAACGAGTGAGCAAATCGGTTCCGCAGTATGATTGATCAGGTGCAGTGCTGATAAAATACAGACCAATTAAAGGCAATGAGAGGATTTTTTTCTTTAGTGAACGGCAGTATAAGTGGTAAAGGGCTTTCTAAAGCATTCTTTGTTCAGGTTGCCTTGATGTTTTCCATCATGGTTGCGCACGCTCAGGATTCCACACTCAAATCGGTGGACCCCAAGCTGATGGAAATTTACAATTCAAGATTCCCCAAACCTTATACGATCGCCGGTATCACTGTCACAGGCGTGAAATCCTTTGATCCCAATCTTGTCATTTCCATTTCAGGACTTGCGGTAGGAGATGTGATACAGCTTCCCGGCAGCGATGCTTTCAGCAAGGCCATTCAAAAATTATGGAAGCAAAACCTGATTTCCTTCGCCCAGATCAATCTCGTCCAATTAGCAGATAGGGATCTCTATATAGAGATTGAAATGGTAGAGAGACCCCGTTTACTGGATTTCACGTTCACGGGAATCAAAAAAGGCGAAAAAGAAGATCTGGCAGGCAAGACCGGACTCTCCAAGGACCGGGTGGTCACCGAAAACATGAAGCTCAATGCCATGGAGCAAATCAGGAAGTTCTATTTTGAAAAAGGATTCCGAAACGCAGACGTAAGTGTTACGGAAATACTTTCAGCGGAATACAATAATGCCATCAACCTTGAATTCAAAATTAATAAAGGGAAGAAAGTAAAGGTCAATGCGCTCAACTTCACCGGCAATGTAGAAATACCGGATGCCAAACTCAAAAAGCAATTCAAGGGGACCAAGGAAATGACACGAATCACCCTTTTCCCGGAACCTTTCATCAGTCCTTATGGAGATACTATCACCAAGCCTTCTGCTTCCCGCTATCTGAAAAGTGCAGGGTATTTGCAGCCATCCAGGACGCGCGACCTGCTCGATCCCTATTTCAGATTCAAATTGTTCAGCAGTGCCAAGTTCAATGAAAAAAAATATCTCGAGGACAAGGAGAGGCTGCTTGAGTATTTCAATGAACGTGGATACAGGGATGCCATGCTGATCGCTGACACCCAATTTTACAATAGTAAAGGGAATCTCAATATCGATATCAAACTCACAGAAGGCAGGCGTTATTATTTCGGAAATATTTCCTGGAAAGGGAACTCCAAATACAATTCCGAATTCCTGAATCTTTTGCTCGGCATCAAGAAGGGCGATGTATATAATCTGGAGACACTTAACAAAAGACTCGGAAAGACTCTTACTGCGGAGGGAGGTGATATCAGCAGCCTTTACATGGATGACGGATATCTCTTTTTCAGGATTGACGCGATTGAGACTGCGGTGTACAATGACACAATCGATTTTGAGATCCGAATGATGGAAGGTCCTCAGGCCACATATGGAAGAATCACCGTTTCCGGAAATGATAAAACCAAGGATTACGTTGTTTTGAGGGAGCTGCGAACTCTTCCCGGGGACAAATTCAGCCGTTCAGATATCATTCGTACCCAACGGGAGCTTTCTCAATTAGGTTTTTTCAATCCAGAAAAGATCAGTCCCAATGTGGTTCCCAATGCTGAAACAGGGACGGTTGACATCAACTGGGAAGTGGAGGAGAAGTCCTCCGATCAGCTGGAGCTTTCTGCCGGCTTTGGAGGAGGAATAGGCCTTACCGGAACCCTGGGTGTGTCTTTCAATAATTTTTCCATCAAGAATATTTTCCAAAAATCAACTTGGGATCCATTGCCTACAGGTGACGGGCAAAAATTAAGCTTAAGGGTCCAATCAAATGGTAAAGCCTATCGAGCCTATAATTTTTCTTTCACTGAGCCTTGGCTGGGAGGGAAAAAGAGGAATTCATTCTCCATCAGTTATTATAATACCAAGTTTGCAAGAACTTTCGACAACTTCGGGAATTTTTGCAGGAAGTGCGGCGACTCTTCCTATGTCAAGACCATCGGCTTCGGACTCTCATTAGGAAAGCGTCTTCGCTGGCCTGATGACTACTTCAACCTCATTTACGCACTGAACTATCAGCAGTATAACCTTCGCAACTACCCTAATATTTTTCAGGGAATCAATACAGGGACCTCCAACAACATCAATCTAAGGATTACCCTGATGAGGAGTTCTGCCGGCCCCAATCCCATCTTTCCGACCACGGGATCTGATTTCTCTTTCAGCGGACAGTTCACGCTCCCTTATTCCGTGATGGGAATCAAGTCTAAATCAGATAACGATTACAGTCTTGCCGAATATCACAAATGGCGTTTTAATGGGGAATGGTATGTTCCTATCGGAAGACCGCGTGGACCGGAAAGAAACAAGCAGTTCATTTTCAAGGCGGCTGCCAAATACGGCTTTATAGGTCGCTATTCCAGGGATAAGAAAATCTCCCCGTTTGAAAGATTCCAGGTAGGTGATGCGGGACTAAGCAATACCCAGGCCCTGTTAGGCTTTGACATCATCGCTCATCGCGGTTATCCCATCTACAGCAGCAGCGATCCCAAAATAAATCCAGATGGAATCACGCCGGCTGAGTTCTTCACTATTTTTAACAAATACAGTTTTGAGCTAAGATATCCGTTCAGCACTGCCGCAAGCAGTACCATATTCGGTCTGGGTTTTTTCGAGGCGGCGAACGGTTGGTATGACTTCAAGAACTATAATCCCTTCAGGCTAAGACGCTCTGTGGGTTTGGGTGTAAGATTCTTTCTTCCCATGTTTGGTCTGCTTGGATTTGACTATGGTATAGGTTTGGACAGATATAATCAGGAGACCGGTATCAAGGGAGCTGCTAAGTTCACCTTCATGCTGGGAAGGGAGCCTGAATAAAAACGGAACATTAAACCTGTTGATATGAAAAAAGTCAGCTTATTGGTTTTCGGCATCTTGTTTTGCGTGCTTTTCGCCGGAGCTCAGCGTTACGCGGTGATTGATTCCAAATTCATTTTGGAAAGGATTCCGGATTATGCCGATGCCCAAAGGCGGCTGGATCAGTTCAGTAATTCCTGGCAGCAGGAAATCGACCAGAAGCAGGGGGCATTGGACAAGATGTACAAGGATTATGATGCCGAGCAGGTGATGCTGACAGAGGCTTTGAGAAAGAAACGGGAGGATGAGATTTTCAATAAGGAAAAAGAGTTGCGTGAACTTCAGAAAAAACGTTTCGGGTTCGAGGGCGATGTCTTTAAGAAAAGACAGGAACTCATCAAACCTATTCAGGACAAGATTTATAATGCCATACAGAAGCTGGCATCGGAGAAGCAGTATGACTTCATTCTCGATAAAAGTGAGGGAATTACCGTTATATTTGCCGACCCCAAGCTCGACAAGAGCGATGATATTTTGCGTATCCTGGGAATAAAAAAATAAAAAGACTAAAACACAATACAATGAGAATTATCTATTTCGCGCTAGTCACTCTCCTAATCTCCTTTGCTTCAGGTATCCAGGCTCAATCCAAAATAGGGTATATCGCCACAGATGAGCTGATAGGGCTCATGCCGGAAGCCGAGAAAGCTGATGCCGACCTGAAAGAATACCAGGCCTCTCTTGCTCAGCAGGGCCAGGATATGATGAAGGAACTGACCGACAAGGACAGCTTGTTTGTCAAAGATTCAGCCAAATTATCGCCAAGCATGCGCGAAATCAAAAGGAATGAACTCATGGGTTTGTACCAGAGAGTGCAAAACTGGAATCAGCAAGCTCAGGAGCTTTATCAGCAGAAGGCCCAGGAAATGATCGCTCCGCTCAGAGCCAAAGTGATGGAGGCCATCAAGTCGGTAAAGACAAAATATAAATATGATTTCATTCTTGATAAGAATGCCGTAATCGAAGGTCCTGCGGAGAATGATGTACTTGAATTGGTGAAAAAGGAGCTTGGCATCAAGCAGCAAAAGCCCGTCAACTCAGGAAAATAAAAATGACCATAAAAACCGTTAAATTGAGGTCTCTCTGGATAAGGGAGGCCTCAATTTTTTTTATGAAAAATCCCATTGGAATATTTGACAGCGGATTCGGCGGACTGACAGTAATGAAAGAGATTGCCGGTGCACTACCACAATATGATTTCGTGTATCTGGGAGATAACGCCCGAGCGCCTTATGGTGACAGGAGTTTCAGGACAGTGTATGATTACACCCTGCAATGTGTACAATGGCTGTTTGAGAAAGGCTGCAACCTGGTCATATTGGCTTGCAACACCGCTTCAGCAAAAGCATTGCGAAGTATTCAGCAAAAAGATCTTTTACAGCATTGGCCGGATAAGCGCGTATTGGGTGTAATCAGACCGACTACCGAACTCATAGGCAAGATTACCACCAACGGCCATGTCGGAATTATGGGTACAACAGGAACGGTGACATCTGAGTCTTATCTGCTGGAGATAGAGAAATTTTATCCGGGTACCGCGGTGAGTCAGGAGGCCTGTCCCATGTGGGTGCCATTGATTGAAAATAACGAGCATCTTACTGAAGGAGCTGATTATTTCATTGACCGGCATGTGCAGCATTTGCTGAAGAAAGATCCGGATATCGATACCATATTGCTGGCTTGCACCCATTATCCTCTGATGGTTTCCAAAATAAGAAAGTATGTTCCGGAAAAAATCCGCCTGGTTGAGCAGGGAGAAATTGTTGCCAACAGCCTGAAGGATTATCTCAAAAGACATCCCGAGATGGATGCAGCGTGCAGCAAACAAGGCAGTCGTGCCTTTTTCACCACCGGTGAGCCATCGGATTTCAATGCCAATGGAACGGCTTTCTATGGACAACAGATTGAATCTCAACATGTTGATCTTCTTGTAGGCGGTCATTGACTCTTAAAATTTCATTTTTAGGCATATAAGTATTACCTTCGCCCACCTTTCACAGGAAGCAGGATGGTGCTTGCTTCGGTAGAAAACCAATTTTGTAAAAGGAAAATCTATCAATCATGCCAGGAAAAAAAAGAACTTATCAGCCGCATAAACGTCGCAGGAAATCCGTACACGGTTTTCGTAAGCGTATGCAGGATGCCAACGGAAGGAAGGTATTGGCCAGCCGCAGGGCAAAGGGCAGACACAAACTGACCGTTTCTGACGAGCACGGTTCCAAGAAATAATCAAATCAGCAAAGCCTTGATGGCTTTGAGAATCGTATATCAGCCTTTGCTCAGCAAAGGCTTTTTATTTTAGATCGATTGACTAAAAAGTTGTTTACATACGAAAGGAGTGAGCGCTTGACAGGCCGTAAAAAGATCCAGGAGCTATTTTCTGCCGGAAAGGCGTTTAATATCGGCCCTTTCAGGGTTTTCTGGATGCCGGTTCCGCAAGCTGAAAATTGCCTGCAGGCCGGAGTAGGTGTCAGTTCACGAAACTTCAGGAAGTCGGTGGATCGTAATAAGATCAAGCGTTTGATAAGGGAATCCTACAGACAGCAAAAACTGCCGTTAGCAGAGAGAATGCGGGAAATGGGAAATGGTCTCGCTATATTCATTTTGTATACCGGCAGGGAGATTCCAACCTTCGATCTTGTCTTTGACAAGACAAGCGGCATCATAGCGAAACTTATTCAACTGACAGATGAAAAAAGCGCTTAAAATATTCGGGATACCCATGATCTGGTTAATCAGGTTCTATAAGATGGCCATTTCTCCCTGGCTGGGTCCCAAGTGCAGATACACGCCCACATGTTCCAGCTATGCCGAACAAGCCATCAGAAAATTCGGACCCTTCAAAGGATTTCTTCTGGCTCTGAAAAGAATATCGAGATGCCATCCTTGGGGAGGCTCAGGATACGATCCGGTTCCTTAAATCAATGGGCAGCGATATAACGCTCCTCAGCCTTGTTCCAGTCTACCACATTCCAGAAGGCTCCGAGATAATCGGCTCTCCTGTTTTGATATTTCAGGTAATAGGCATGCTCCCAGACATCCGCCCCAAGTATGGGTGTGCCCTTCATCTCCGCTACATCCATTAAAGGATTATCCTGGTTGGGGGTTGAACAAATCTCCAGTTTTCCGTTCGCGATGATCAGCCAGGCCCAGCCGCTACCAAAACGGGTCATTCCCGCCTGATTGAATTTTTCTTTGAAACTTTCTAAAGTACCAAAGGTTGATTGTATGGCATCAGCCAGCTTACCGACAGGCTCACCGCCACCATTTGCTGATAGGCTTTCCCAAAAAAAAGTATGATTCCAGTGGCCACCACCGTTGTTTCGGACGGCCACACTGATTTTGCCTGCCTTGGACACAAGTTCCTCCAGCGAACTGTTTTCATGTTCAGTGCCGGCAATCGCCTTATTAAGGTTGTCTACATATGCCTGATGGTGTTTACCATGGTGAATTTGCATGGTAAGGGTATCAATATGCGGTTCAAGCGAATCATGCGCGTAGGGCAGGGGAGATAATGTGAAAGCCATGGTTGAAATATTTATTGTTAGTTAATACGATTGGATTGCAAAATTAGTGGGTTATCAAGTTTGTCCGCTGCGGCTCATTAATTTAACAAATCAGCGTTTTTTCCTGAAGAACTCCTTCATCAGCGATGCGCATTCATCTTCCAGTATACCTCCGGTGACTTCGGTTTTAGGATGAAAGGGATTTTTTTCCCCTGCGATTTTCCTGTAACCGTTTTTTTCATCAAATGCACCGAATTTGACGGAACCGATTTTTCCCCAATACATGGCACCGCAACACATCAGACATGGCTCAAGAGTGACATAAAGCGTGGCTTCCGGGGCATACTTCGCCCCCAGATATTGGTAAGCTGTCGTTAAAGCCAGTATTTCCGCATGTGCGGTGCTATCCTTCAGTAATTCTACCTGGTTAAAAGCTTTTGCGATTATCTTGTTTTCCAAGACTACAATGGCTCCTACAGGTACTTCATCCGCGTTGAATGCTTTTTCAGCCTCTCTCAAGGCGATTTTCATATATTCTTCATCTGTCATCTTCAATCGTTTCCTATCTTTAAAGTTACTAAGGCTATGCATATAAGGCGAAAATTCCTGAAA
>Ga0315906_10004413_pt1 | contig 18123 bp, 17 predicted proteins | sample LakEriMetagenome_4_FD_203526 | JGI IMG/M metagenome (GOLD analysis project Ga0315906, IMG submission 203526) | Freshwater fungal communities from buoy surface, Lake Erie, Ohio, United States - Buoy 2 MA122 | ecosystem: Environmental > Aquatic > Freshwater > Lake > Lake biofilm | place: USA... | reverse complement strand
TCGCCGCGGTGATCGCCGGAGCGAGCCCCAGCCAGCAGCGTGCCCTCGCCGACTATGGCAAGCACCTCGGCACGGCCTACCAGTTGATCGACGACGTGCTCGACTACCGCTCCAACCCGACCGAGCGGGGAAAGAATCTGGGCGACGACCTCGCCGAGGGCAAACCCACCCTGCCGCTGATCCAGGCACTCAAGAAGTCGACCGATGCCGGCGTTCGCGACATGATCCGCAACGCCATCGAACACGGCGGCCTCGACCAACTGGAAGTGATCGTCAGCACAATTGAATCGACCGGGGCGCTTGAGTACACTCGCGCCCTCGCTCAGGACGAGGCCGACCAGGCGTTAACAGCGTTGCACGCGCTGCCCGAAACGCCCTACAAGCAAGGCCTCACATCGCTCGCCCGGTTTGCCGTCGAGCGGTCATCCTGAAGCAGCCGATCTAATCGGGATGTAGCTCAGCCTGGTAGAGCACTACGTTCGGGACGTAGGAGTCGGAGGTTCAAATCCTCTCATCCCGACCATCTCCCGCCCAAAGAAAACGGTCTATCCGATGACTGAGCGAGCCACACTTGTCGTGGAGAGTTTCTACGCCGACATTTGGAACAGACACGATAAGTCTGCGATTCCAAAACTGCTCTGTACTGATTTCACCTTTCGCGGCTCGCTCGGACCGAGCAAAGTCGGTCACGACGAGTTTGCGACTTACGTTGATTTCGTTCATGACGCACTCGGCGACTATCGCTGCGACATTCAGGACTTGGTGGTCAGTGATCACAAGGCGTTCGCCAAGATGCTGTTCTCGGGAATACATCGCAAACAGTTTTTAGGCTATGAACCTACCTCACTGCGTGTTGAATGGGCAGGCGCTGCGCTTTTCACTTTCAAGGACGGGATGATTTCCGATCTTTGGGTATTGGGCGATTTACAGGGACTACATCAACTGCTGGAACGGAATCGCACGACTTAATTTCGTGACTACTTAGGAGTCGGGGGTTCAAAGCCTCTCATCCCGACCATCTCCCGCCCAAAGAACACAATCAGTTAGGCTGATGACGAGGATTGTCCGAGTAGAACACTCGGGACTATTCTACTTCTCGGTCGATTCATGCCTTATGGAACGCGAGAAACTCGATCGTGGAACTCGAACAACTGCTCACCACTTTTTTGCTCAGCTTCGTGAGCGTCGTCGCCCTGCTTTTCTTTGCGCACCGTCGAGCCAAGGATCATGCCCCGATAAACGATGAGGCGCTTGTTGAACGAAACGCCACCGCGTACACGATCACGACAGCGCTTTTCGTCGGTAGCCTCATCGCTCCAACCTCTCTCTACTACCTGGCCGATGTGGATGAAAACGAGGCTTGGCCCGCGGTGACGGCGTTCCTGCTATCCGTCATCCTTCCTGTCGACTACCTCGGCTTGCGAAAGTTTCGCGGCGGCCCTGGTTTCAACGAATTCCTGCGCTACGGCGAACTGAAAGACGGGTGGCCAAGGACATGGCAAATCGCGGTGTTTGTTTTTTGGCTCGTATTTGTTGCGGCGGCTGTCACTGCTGTGCTTTTGATGAACTAGGCCAGGTAAGAGACCGTGTCATTCCAATCGCGTATTCGCCCCTTCGTTAAGTCAGAGCGCGCACAGGCTCGCCAAATGCGCGCGGCAAAAGACTACAGAATCGAGTTCCATCACCTCGAACGCGCTCACATCCTCGGACAAGCCTCAACCATCGAGCATGTGCGAGTTCACGCAATGATGCTGGCGTGGGCCCTACGCCAACGCGACACCCGGGAGATCTTCGGGCAAGTCGTACGGATCGTTGGTGCCGCGACCAAAACGGTGTTCGGGCTGGTACCCGTCGGCAACACTGGCGGCAGCAACGTCAGCCCGTTCAAGCCCATGGTGATTCCCGAGGATCTACGGCACATACTGGACGCGGCGGAACATCGATCATGATCAGCCTCATCGGCTTGGCCGCTGGCCTTGCCCTGCTTATCTACATGACGGTGCGCGGCGTCGAACTGCTCATCGCGGCCCCGCTCTGCGCTCTGTTCGTCGCTGCCACGAGTGGCATCGCCTTCTTCCCGCAACTGGCCACCGAAGGTGCACCCGCGTTCACGAGTGCATACATGGGTGGCTTCGTCGGCTTCGTGCAAGCCTGGTTTTTCATGTTCCTGCTCGGATCGCTCTTCGGCAAGGTCATGGAGGCAAGCGGCGCAGCCGATGCAGTCGCCGCGTGGATCGTCCGGCGCACGGGCCCACGCCATGCGGCACTGGCGGTGGTGCTGGCCTGCGCCGTGCTGACTTACGGCGGCGTATCGCTTTTCGTCGTGGCCTTCTCCGTATTTCCGATGGCTCTGTCGCTTTTCAAGGTCGCGGATCTGCCGCGGCGTTTCATCCCGGGTGCACTGGCCTTCGGTTCCGTCACCTTCACCATGACCTCCGCCGGTTCACCCGAGATCCAGAACTGGATCCCCATCAAGTACCTCGGTACGACACCCTACGCCGCAGCCGAGGTAAGCCTCATCGTGGCCGCAGCCATGGCTCTTGGCGGCTATCTTTGGCTGCGTCACATGATCCAACGCGCCGTCGCCACGGGTGAGCGCTTCGAAGCTCGCGTCGACGATCCGGCGGTGGAGGATCGTGAACTGCCAGCACTGTGGCGCGGTGCGCTGCCGCTGCTGGTCGTTCTCGTGGTGTCGTTCGTATGGCACGACTCGCTCAAGGAATCCGCGTTGATCCTCTCGCTCGGTCTCGGTGTCGTTGCGGCCATACTGCTCAACCTGCGGCATCTCGCGGGTCGCTACTCCGCCGTCGCCGCGGGCGGCGCACTCGGTGCACTCGTCGCCATCGCCAACACGGCAGCCGTCGTTGGCTTTGGTTCGGTGGCCAAACTCACCGCCGGCTTCCAGGCAGCGGTGGCCGCCATGACAACGCTGCCTGGCGAACCGCTCATCGGCGCGGCCCTCGCCGTATCGGTGATTGCTGGGCTCACGGGCTCGGCCTCGGGTGGGCAGAGCATCGCGTTGCCGCTGATCGCGCCACATTACCTCGACATGGGAGTTGAGCCGGAGAGCCTGCACCGGGTGGTCGCCATCTCATCGGGCGCACTCGATTCACTGCCGCACAACGGCTACGTCGTGACGACGCTGCGCGGCATCTGCAAGGAAACCTATGCAGCCGCCTACCCCGCCGTGGGTGCCCTAACGGTGATCGTGCCCGCGCTCGGAACCCTGCTCGCGGTGCTGCTACTCAGCATGTAGTGTCAGTGCGGTCTCAACGCAAAAACTTGGCGGAGTAGCCTCGATCACTGAGCATTGACACGGCTGTTTTGTCGAACGACAAGAAAGTCTCGGCACCCAGCCACATGCCTTCGTGAGCAATGACCCCGTCTGCGAAATCGCCGCCGGCGTCAAGCATCGCAAGACCCGCCTCGGCAGCCAGTCGATCGCAAACGACGTTCTCTGTCGCCAATAAGGTCCGAATGGCGCCACCGATCTCGGTATCGGACAGCCCATAGACGCTGCGCAACACCCAAACGAACTCGCACAGCGTCGGCAGCGCTACGGCGATCAGACTCGCACCTTTCAGAACTTTGTCTGCGACACGCGCTTGCGCTTCGTCATCTCTGACAGCGCAACGCACGAGTACGTTCGTATCGACTGACACTTTCATCTGCGCCCAGACCAGCCGCGCGACGCCGCCGCCTTGAGTTCCTCTATCGAGGCTTTTCGCCTCGATTTACCGGCGAGCGAGCCCATGAAACGATCGATCGGCACGGAGGGACGCAGCGCTCGAACCTCCACTCGACCCTCGGGCAGCAGGGCCACCTCGATTTGCTGGCCTGGGCTCACGCCAAGGTGACGCAGCACGTCTTTGCGAAGCGTGACTTGGCCTTTGGCGGTAACCGTGAGAGTGGTCATTGAAAAACTCCTGTGAGCCGACAAAGTAAGGTTGTTTAACCTTACTTGTCAAGGAGCCCTGGCGAACCAACCCGCTCAAGCAATCAATCGCAAAATGAGCGGGTACCGTACCGTCTCGCCGCGCGCGCTCAGTACGGCCGCCCAGATCGGCATGCCGATGCTGATCAGCACCAACAACGGAATGAAGAGCAAACCCACGAGCACCAGCACTGTTGCCATCGCGATCAACCACGCGAGAGCCAATGTGATCTGGAAGTTGAGTGCTTCTTTGGCGGCAAGCGCCAACACGTCATCTCGAACTGGGCGCGAGAAGTACACGAGGAGCGGCACCAGAAACGAGCCGATGAGGCCCGACAGATGAACCAGTACCACCAGTGTTTGCAGGTCGCCGGGTGCAGCGACGGTGGATGGGGGGATGCCGGAAGTGTCGTTCGTGCTCATGACATGACCTCGCGTGGCGGGAAAAAGCGAGGCGACGCTAGCACTGGCGCGATCGGTTCCCCTACACGCAATCAGCCGCAAAAAGCTGGATTTACTGGCGCATTACGGGACGGGTGAGCGCGGCAGCGCCGGATCGTCGGGATTGATTCGCTGCCACGCGGAGAGTGCCTCGCCCGCGGCCGACTCGTTACCGGCCTCGCTCTGCCACAGAGCGAGCGTCAACAACAGATCTCGATCGCGATGACGTTTTGTGCCCGCAGTGAGCACGCGCAGTGCCTCGGGCCGGCGCCCGGCGTCATCGAGCGCGAGCGCGTGCAGATAAATCTGCCGTGCTGTTGCATTGGGGCTTCGCGCCGCACGCTCGAACTGTCGGAGGGCCTCAGGCTTTTTGCCCTGCCGCACCAGCGACAGCGCAAGCGACTCGCGCAGAATCGGTGATGCGGAGTCGACCTCAAGACCCGCGCGGAGTGCCTGTTCGGCCTCCGTCTCGCGACCCTGCGAGCGCTGCAGTTCGGCAAGGTTGACGCGAGCCGGTGCGAAGCGCGGATCTTGCTGGATCGCCGCGAGGAACTCCGCCTCCGCGGCGGGCAACTCGCCCCGTTGCCAGAGCAGATTACCGAGATTGACGCGCGTTTCGGGCTGGCTAAGGTCGGCGCGCAGGGTCGCCTCGTACTCGGCGATCGCCGCGGCGTACGCCGTGCGCGCCTCGGCGTCGAGTCGTCCCGCAACGGGTACGAGCAAACGCGCCGCCTCGATTCGTACAGCGCGTGTGTCATCGCGCAGGCGCGGCACGAGCGCAGCAAGGCGCGCCTCAGGCGGCAGAGCCTCGTGCCGACTGACGGCGACCTGTCGCAGCAAGGCATGGGTGTCGACGAGCCCGCGCTGAAGTAAGGCCTGGGCGGGATCGCTCGGGTAACGCTCGAGCAACTCGAGTGCAGTCGCCCGCACGATCGCCGGCTGCGTCAGATCGAGCACGAGCCCCTGCAGTCCGCGCGCCGCACCCGCCTGAGCAGTCCGTCCGGCATGCAGGAAATCGCCGTAATGCGCGCTCGTGCGCTGCTTGGGACCGTGCCACCGCTGCAGCGCGTCGAGGGCCCACTGCGGCGACTGATCGACATGGCAACTGCCGCAGGCGTTCGGCGCACCGGTGCTCAGGGTCAACTCAGGACGCGGAATCTTGAAGCCGTGATCGCGCCGCGGGTCGATCACCATGTACGTCGTGGCGGGCATGTGGCAGGCAACGCATTCCGATGCGGTACTCCCCTGCTCGTGCCGATGGTGCTCGATGCTCTCATAGCGCGCCGGCGCGTGGCATTGGGCGCAGGTGGCATTGCCCTCGTGCCTGAGCTTTTGCGAGTGGGGATCGTGGCAATCGCTGCAGGTCACGCCAGCCTGATGCATGCGGCTTTGCACGAACGAGCCCCAGATGAATACTTCGCCCTGCTGCTGTCCGTCGGCATGGTAGAGACCCTCGCGAAGCGTCACCGGCAAAAAGTGCTGCAGAAACTCGTCTTGCGGTCGCCAGCCCTCCGCGAACTGGCTGCGCCGGGCATGACACGGTGCGCAGGCGTTGATTTCTTTGTCCGTATCGCGCAATCGACTGCGCCGCGCATTGCCGCTCGTCGCATCGATTGGCCAGCTCACGCCTCGACGCTCATCAAACACGATGGCGAACCCTTTGGCCGACGCGTCGGGCGTCGCCGCGCGTGGCGCACGCGCCCAATCGAGGTGCGCCGATGCCGGACCGTGACAGGCCTCGCAACCGACCGATACCTCGGCGAATCGCGTGTCGAACGTGTCACGCGCGGCGTCATAGCCCTTGCGCACCCCGGTGGAGTGGCAATCGGCGCACATGAAGTTCCAGTTCTGTGAGCGCTTCGTCCAGTGCAACTCGTCAAGATGATCGATACGTTCTTCCGGGTACTGTCGAAACCATCGTTGACCGCCCTCCTCCTTGGGGCGCGTATCCCAGGTGAGTGCCAGGGCCTGCAATCGCCCGCCCGGCAGTTCGACGAGGTACTGCTGCATGGGGTCGATGCCGAAGGTGTACTTCACCTCGAAATCGGCGAGCCTCCCGTCGGGCCCGTCGGTGCGCACGATGAACGCGCTGCCCCGCTGCAGGAACGTCGAGGTGACGCCGTCTTGCGTATAGGTCACACCCGAAAAGTCACCGAGCACGCTGGCCGGCGTGGCGTGCTGCATGGCCTTGGCGTGGTGTGACTGCTGCCACGCCGCGTGCTCGGCCTGGTGACAGTCCGCGCAGCGTTGGCTGCCAACGAACCTGGCCGCCCGAATGGGAGCCGACTCGGTCGGCGCTGCGGCCGGCAGCGTAGATCGGAGCGCTGCAAGAGGACGCATCCACAGCAGGGCGGCCGCTGCGCCGATCAGCAGCAGCAGGCCGATCCAGAGCACTCGTTGCCTCGAAAGCTGCAGTAGCCGCGCGCTCGGGCGCACGGTCACGCACGGACTCCCGCCGCAGTGGCACCACGGATCTGATCAAGGAGCGAGTCGAGATCGTCAGGCAGGCGCTCACCACGCCACGCGACATGGCCGTCCGGCCGAACCAGCACGCGGCGGCAGGCGAACAAGCGTGCCACCCCCGCGTCCGTGAGGGGCTGCAGCGTCAACGGCATGCCGAGCTGCTGCGCGGCGCGATGCAGCCGATCGTCGTCATGGTCGGGCGCATCGAAACACAGCAGCACGTGATCGCCACCGAACAAATCGAGCGTCGAACGGCCGTCCTGCAACCACGCATGTGGAGCACGCATGCCGGGCCAAGTGGAGGGCGCGAGCTGACTCGGATCATCCGGCGGCTCGGCGGTGCCGTCGGCGACGACGATCGGAGAGTCGACGTACCGGTAACCGAGATGGGTCCCTGCGCGATTGAACTGGCGAGCGAGCCAGCGGATCTTGCGCGTAAGCTCACGTCGCGACGCATCGGCGGAGGCCGTGCTCTGCCCGATGTGCTCGGGGGTTTCGTCCATCACCATGTCGATCTTGTCGGAGTTGGTCGCCGAGATCAGGCTGTTTCGGATCGCGATCGGTTTACGCTCGATCTCGTAACTTTCGAGTAGCGCCTCTCCGCCCCAGCCCCGCAGCACCGCATCGAGCTTCCACGCCAGATCGCAGGCGTCGCCAATGCCCGTATTCATGCCGACGCCGCCTGTCGGTGCAAAGAGGTGTGCGGCATCGCCCGCAAGGAATACCCGCCCCACCCGCCACTGACGCGCCACCGACTGGTGATGATGCCAATGCATGGTTTGCAACAGCTCGAACTCGAAGGGCTTGCCCATGGCCCGATGGAGGATCGCTGCGGCATCGAGCTCTTCGGTGCTGCGAGTCGGATCGAGAAAGTAGTACTGGTAATTCCAGAGCTCGTGCCCATCGATGGCGGTGAACACGCCGAAGCTGCCGGGGTTGAATACGAAGTACAGGTTTGCAAGGCCAAGCCCATGCGCGGGCAGAAAGTCCTTGCTGCGAAAAAAGAAACTGACGTTCGATCGCATACGCCCGCGTCCGTTGCGAAGGATCCCGAGGGTGCGACGAATCTCGCCACTGCCGCCATCACAGGCCACCAGGTACTCGGCACGCACCGTCTCCGTGACGCCCGTGGCCAAGTCGGTGAGGGTGACGATCACGCCATCGTCCTGTTGAGTGAACCCCTCGAACCGCCAGCCATGACGCATCTCGAGCCCGGGTAGTCGCTCCGCATGGCGACGCAGCACGGGTTCAAGGGCCTGTTGGCCGATCTGGGTCTTGGAATACGGCGACCACTGCAGTTCCCGAAAGCGCTGCAATGCGGCGGGGTCACGCCGTCGGCCTTCATTGATCGACGGCGATCGAAAACGATGCAGCTCCTGACCGGCAAGCTGCGTGGTGAAGACGATGTAATACGGGTGCTCGTTGGGGATGGCCGCGGCGAAGATCTCCTCGTCGAGTCCCCAGCGGCGGAACAGCTCCATCGACCGCGAGCCGAGCAGCGTCGCTTTGGGGTGTTCGCTCGGACCGCTGCGCTGCTCGACGAGCAACACCCGCTGACCGCGCCGCGCGAGGTCGATCGCGAGCGTCAGGCCCACCGGCCCGCCCCCCACGATCAACACCGGCACGTTGTTTTGCATCGGCGTATTATGGGGCATGCCTAATCAACTTCGTCTTGCCCGTCGCTGGGTGTGGGGCGCCTGCGCCGTGGCGCTGCTTGCGCCTGCGGTCGCCATGATCTTTTCAAGCGAGGTCAACTGGGGACCTGAGGACTTTACCCTCGCTGCAATTCTGCTCGGCACCATTGGGGTCGGCTACGAGATGGCGGTGCGCGCCTCCTCGAGTCGCACCTACCTCCTTGCCTGCCTGCTCGCGATCGTCGGCTGCGTCGTGCTGATCGCGGGCAACGCGGCCGTCGGCATCGTGGGGAACGAGAGCAACCCCATCAACCGGTGGTTCATGCTGGTGCCGCTCACCGGTCTCATCGGCGCCCTGTGGGCCCGGTTCGAGCCCGCCGGCATGTCGCGTGTGCTGGTGGCGATGACGACGGCACAGGTGTTGGCTTCGGTGATGGTGTTCGTCGTAAGCGGCGCCTACACCTTCGTGCTGATGTGCGTGTTTGCCGCGCTCTGGGCATGGGCGGCCAAGCTGTTCAGTGCTGCCGCCGCCGAGCACGCCGCTAGTCGAGCACCCTGAGTTCCTGAAGCCGCGGTAGCGTTTGCTCGGCAAATCGAGCTGCGGCATCACGCAGGAAACGTCGCACCATGGGGCCGCCCTGCAATACGACGCCCTGCTCGATCGGTCGCTGACCGAGCGCCTCAAGGCGCTGCTGCGCATAGTCGGCCCAGGCCGCCGGCCCTGTCAGTCCGTTGCGACGTGCGCTGCACAGCAGCAGCGTCACCCAGCCGAGTTCGATTCCCCCGCCCGTCGCCGGACACGCGAGGACCGAGGGTTCAGCACATCGCTCGGCGAGCGTAAGAAGCTGACCATTGATGCGCTGCGCGTTGCGTATCGCCGCAGTCCCATCGACGGCGCCCGCCCCCGGATGGACCCAACCCTCCTGCAGCACGAGCCGCTGCGCTGACTCGCCCGCCCAGTCGAGGGTCTCGAACCGAGCGAGTTCGCGCTGCTGCGTTGAAGCATCGAGGCTTGAGGCATCGAGCACCGTGGCCTCGCGCAACCAGTACTCGCTTCGAAACGATCGCGAGGGCTGCGTCTGCGCGGAGCAAATGCGATGCACGCCGGCTGCGGCAAGTTCGGCGGCCACGGCCTCGGGCTCCATCGGATGCCAGTCGCGATTGAAGAGCTCGTGCGCCAGGTAGCTGACGCTACGGCGTTTGAGCGAGTGCAGGATGACATCGTGCTGCGGCTCGAGACGCTCGAGTTCGACGATGGCCCGGCGAATCGCCTCGCCGAGTGGAAGCCCTTCACGTTGCGCTGCCGCCGCTCGATCAACGAGCTGCTCGCGCAGTGCCAGCATCGGCTGCCAACCGGGCAAGCAGTTGTAGGACAGATAAAGCGCCCCACCCGGGCGCAGGCGCTGACGTATGAACTCCACGAGCCTCGCCCGATTCTCAGGCGATACCCAGCTCCACACCGCATGCAGCGCGATGAAATCGAAAGCGGGTAGGTCTCTGCGGGCGAAATACTCGGCGAACGACTCGGCGTAAATCCTGGGTTGAGGCTCACAGCCCTCGCAAAGCGCCCGAGCGTTGCGTGCATGGTCGGGGTTGAAATCCGTCCCCTGCCACGCGACCGCACCGACACTGCCATGGATCGCGAGACTCACGCCCTGCCCGAAGCCGAGTTCGCAAGCCGAACGCACCTCGGGCGGTCGGTAGCCCGCCTGCACGAGAGTCCACTGCATCACCCGCGGATTCATGGCCGCGTGGTATCCGTGCGTGTAGGGGATGTCGTCGACGTACCCGTCGCCGCGCGCGTCAGGCATGCCCCAAGTCCACGAACGGTGTGAGCAAGGCCGCCTTCGCCCAAGCCTCCGCCCACTCGCCGGCAGGCGTCGAATCACTGACGATCCCGCCACCGATGTCCCAACGCAACTGCCCCGCGCGCGATTGCAGCGTACGGATCACCACGCTGAACTCGGCATCGCCGTTCGGCTCCACCCAGCCGATGGCACCGCCATAGAGACCCCGCGGCAGAACCTCGAGGGTCTCGAGCACTCGGCAGGCTGCAATCTTTGGCGCACCCGTCATCGACCCCGGTGGAAACAAGGCGGCGAGCGCATCCCAAAGATCCCGCCCCTCGGCAAGCTCGCCGCGCACCGTGGAGGTCATCTGTGCGACGCTGCGGTACTCCTCCACCTCCCAAAGCCCTTCGACGCGTACGCTGCCGGGTGCGCAAATTCGCCCGAGATCATTGCGCAGCAGATCGACGATCATCACGTTCTCGGCCCGATCCTTCGGTGACTCGGCGAGCTCACGCATGGTCGCAACACGCTGCCGATCGGACGCGCCAACGAGTCCGCGCGTTCCCTTCATGGGCCGCGCAGTCACCGTCCGCCCCCGCAGACCGAAGAAACGCTCGGGACTGAGCGAGGCGATTTCCAAGCCTGGAACGCGGCACCACGCGGCATGATCGACCGGATGACTGGCCACCAATGCGGCGAACGCGTCTGCGAGATTTGACGGTGCCTCGGCCCACAGCGGAAAGGTCAGACAGGCCTGGTAGATGTCACCGGCGGAGATGGCCCTGCGAATGGTTTCGACGGCCCGCGCATGCCATGCAGCATCGACGCGTGCACTCATCGCCCAACGCGGCAGCCTCTGCGGTGCAGGCCAACCGACACCTGCCGCCGCCTCGATGACCCGAGTGGTCGAAAACATCTGCACACGCGGTAGGCCAAGCCACGGCGACTGCGTCGGAACGCAATCGAAGAGCGAGGCCGCCTCATGCGCCACGAGCACGAGCACACCCGATGCGCCGCGCGCGAAAGCCGCCGCGGCCGCATCGCGCAAGGCTGACCTCGCCTCGGCTGGCGTTGCCGCCGAGTCGAGCGACAACTCGTGCCGTAACTCGCGAGCAAGCAGACTGCGACGTCCGCGATCGACGTGCCCCGCCGCCGACACCAACGCCGCGAACGGCTCATCGGCGGCGCAAGCCACCTGCGCCTCGAGTGCCAGAACCTCACTCATGCGTCATGCCTCGCCAGCAGCAACTTGCGCAGCGACTGCGCTTCGACAGTCCCTTCGGGCAGAGACAGCGCGTCGACCTCGCGCACTGCGACCACGAGCCGCAGTGCGCTGACGAGACACAGTGCCTGCAAGTGCGGCAAGGCAGTCTCGCGCAGCACACCGGCCCCAATGTTGACGCCCGCCTGGCGCAACTCGGCGAGTGTCACGCTCGGCAACTCACCCTGCCCTTCGCTCGTGTACCACTGCCCACCCTCGCGCCAGAGCAACGCGGCACTTGCCGCCTCGATCAGCACACCCTCGCGCGCGAGCAGCGCTTCGTCGGCTCCCCGCGCCTCGACCTCGCGCTGGGCATAGCGCGACCAGTGATAGCTCGCGGACTTGCCGATGCGACCCCATTGCGGGTGCGGCAGCGAGGCGATGCTCGCGCGCAGGCCCGACCGGTATGCCTGCACCGGTGGGACATAGGGCTCGCAGCGCCCGAGCGCGGACCAGCCACCCGAGTCGCGTGGCGTCACCAAAATGCGCAATCGACCGATTGTCGACGTCTCCTCACCGAGCGACACGTGCTCACAATGCGCCGCAACCAGCGCTGCAGCCGTGGCGTCGAATAGCTGCAGCGGCTCCTCTGCGTCGTAACCCGCGGCCTGCACCGCTCGGTGCAGGCGCGTCCGATGTGCTTCGAGGAACATGGCCCGATCGCGCTCGATGCGCAGCGTCTCGAACCAACCTTCGCCGACTCGTACCAGCGCACTGTCCGCAGGCAGTACGGCGGATGGCTCCGCCACGCACTTTCCGTCGAGACAATGCAACACCATGGTTCAAATCCACCGCGCCAACTGGATCAAGCGGCCGACTTTCGGGCCGCAATCCACTCGCGCACCAAACCCTCGAGAATGCCGAGCGGCATGGCACCGTTCATCAGCAACACCTCGTGGAACGCTTTCAGGTCGAACTTCGCGCCGAGCTCGCGCTCAGCGTCGGCGCGCATCTTGAGCAAAGCCAGTTGGCCGACCTTGTACCCGGTCGCCTGACCCGGCCACACGACGTAGCGCTCGATTTCACGCGTGACTTCCGCCTCACTCATGCCGGTCTTTTCGACCATGTAGGCAATGGCCTCTTCACGCGACCAGCGCTTGGCATGCAAGCCGGTATCGACGACGAGGCGCACGGCGCGGAACATCTCGGCCTGCAAGCGCCCCAGATCACCGAGCGGATCGTCTGCGTAGATACCCATATCGGTCTTGGCGATGCGCTCGGCGTATAGCGCCCAGCCCTCGGCGTAGGCGTTGAACGGCATCACCTTGCGCAGCAGCGGCACGCCGTCGATGAGTTGCGCCGCAGACAATTGGAAGTGATGACCTGGCGATCCCTCGTGAATCATCAGGGTGGCCAGCGAATACTTGGGGTTGTCCGCCGTGTCCTTCTGATTGATGTAGAAGCGACCGGGACGCGACCCATCGAGAGCCGGCGGGTTGTAGTAACCGCCCGGCGAAGAATCCTGCGAATACACCGGTACGCGAACAATTTCGAGCGGCTGCGGAGGAATCGTCGCGAAGAACTTCGGCGCCACCGCCATCACCCGCGCATCGATGGCCTTGAGGTAATCGAGCATCTGCGCGCGACCCTCGTCGGTATTGGCGAAGCGCTGCGTCGGATCCTCGTTCAGCGTCCGCAGCCGCTCGGCGATGGTGCCCTTCTCGTAGCCTTGCGCGGTGAGGATGGCCGTCATCTCCGCCTCGATGCGCGCCACCTCCTCAACCCCGAGCGTGTGGATTTGCTCCGCGGTGAGATCCGTCGTCGTATTCGACTTGAGCGCGGCCGCATAGATCTTGTCACCGTTCGGGATACGCCAAATCCCCGCATCATGCGTAGCGGTACGGCGGAGGTCCTCGAAGAGCGCGATCATCGCGCGATACCCCGGCAATACTTCATTGTCGACCAGCGACTCGGCCTGCTTGAGCCACGCGGTTCGCTGCGCGGCATCGACGCCCTCGAGCTTGTCGAGTTTGGCAGGCAAAGTTGTGACCAGCGCATTGCCCGCAGCACCTGCGGCGATGAAGGAACGCATGCCGGTCAGTGCCTGATCGATGACGAAGTCTGGGGGTACGACCCCTTTGGCCCGATCCTCCTCGACGCGCACGCGCGCCTCGCGAAGGATCCGCCCGAACTCGCGCAGCCGCGACAGGTACCGCTCGACACTGCGCGCGTCCTGAATGACATGGGCATCGGTGAGAAACTGCGGTGTGTCGACGGTTACGCCGGAGATCTGATTGACGCGATAGCCGTCGGCATCGAACTCGGCCTGACGCAATGCGTCATCGAGAAACCAGGCCGTGATCTGGTAGGTCAGCAGCTCCTGACCCTCCAGCCCCTCCGGTCCGTAACGATCGAGACCCTCGCGCGCAGCACGCAGCTTCGCGGTCATCTTGTCCTCGAATGCCTTGGTCTGATCGTCCAGCTCGTCGCTGTGGAAATCGAGCAACGTGTTGTCGATCACGCCGAGCTGGGTCAAGGTCTGCGGCGACCCGAGTGCGAGCTGGATCGTGATCTTGTTGACGTAATTGTTGATGCCGACCGGGGTGATCCAGAACCACATGACCGCGCCCAAAAGGCCAACGCCCAGCACGCCCGAAACCCACAGCAAAACCTTACCGACGATACGCATGATGCAAACTCCGTCGCCCCCACGGGGCGCCCGATGACTGGCTGCTGATTATGCCCTGCTGATCACGACCGAGGCATGCGCTAGACTGCCCGACGTGAACAGAATGCTATCGAACGCAATGCTCTTCGTTGCTCTGGTGCTCTCACCGATCACGCACGGCGCAGGACTCGATGCGCTCTCCAACAAGGACAGTGTCGCAGGTCTCAAGGCAGCGCTCGATCAAGGTGCGACGCGTGCGGTCGCGAGCCTCGGCGCCACCGACGGGTTCCTCGGCAACCCGAAGGTGAAGATCCCTCTGCCACCCTCTCTCAAAAAAGGCGAAAAAGCCTTCAAGCTCCTGGGGCTCAACGACGAAGCGGACGAACTCGTCACGGCGATGAATCGCGCTGCCGAGGCTGCCGTCCCGCAGGCGAAGACCCTGCTGGTCGATTCTGTGCGGCAGATGAGCGTGGACGATGCCCGGCAGATCCTCACCGGCAGCGATGAGGCGGCGACGCAATTCTTCAAGCGATCCTCCTACGACAAACTCGCAGCCCTGTTCCTGCCGATCGTTCGCCAGACCACCGCGAAAACCAACGTGGCGCAGCAGTACAACGAGTTCGCGGGACAAGCCGCCAAGTACGGCCTGCTTGATGCCAAGGACGCGAAAGTCGAGGAGTACGTCACGCGCAAGGCGCTCGATGGGCTCTTCGTGATGATCGCCGAGGAGGAACGCGCCATTCGCAAGGACCCACTCGGCCAGTCGAGCAAGATCCTGAAGAACGTCTTCGGCGCGATCGGCAAATGACTCAGCGCTGGTAGATCTCCACCGGAAAGCCGTCCGGTGTCGCGAGCACTGCCGAGCGCACCGAGCCCGCACCGGGAGTCTCGATCCACGCGGCATCCTGCAGCACCGGAGTACCGTGCGCCCGTGCGCGAAGCAACGTTGCCTCGAGATCCAAAGTAGGAAACGACCACAGCGCGATGCCACGACCCGGGGCAGCGAGCGGTGCGGGCGGACGCAGCGCGTTTTGCAGTAGCTGCATCACGACCAAATACCCGGAGCGTGACCCCGGAGCGAACCACTGCTGGAAATGCACTTGGGTACCGGCCGGCAGCCGCATGCCGCCCGAGGGACCTTCGCTCTGGAAGGTGAACTCACGGCGCAATTCAAAGCCCAGCACCTCGCCGAAAAAGGGAGCAAAGCGCGCGGCGTCACTGATGAGCGTGCTGGAGTACGCCGGCCCGCCAATGTCGATCGCCGCATCGATCGGCCCAACGGGCTGCAGGTGGGCTCGATCCACGCCAAGAACCATCACATCATCGGGTGCAACCCAGTGCACCTCACCAATGTCGTAGGTGGATCCGTCCGCTCGCGGGAACGCCATCAGCGTCAAGCCCGCCGTCGAACCGAACCCCAGCGCCTCGACGACGATGTTGCGGGCCTTGAGGTCACGCACCGGGTAGCCGACACCCAGCGGTCCATCGAAGCGGGAGTCGAGAGCCGGACGCTTGGTGGGTAACGCGGAATCGACGCCGACCAGGCGAATTTGCAACGCACCCTCGAGCCCGGGCCGAAACAGCCGTACGTACTCGTAGGCTGCCTGCGCCGGCAAGCTCCAATGCGCGGCGAGTCGAGTCGCCGCCTCGCCCTCGACGCGATGGAATTCCGGACTCATGCCGAGTGCGCCCTGGAAAAAGCGACGAGCCGCAGCCAGATTGCCTGTCGTCAGCGTGATAGCCGCCAGGGGCTCGACGAGCACGGCTCGCGCATCGTCTCGCGGCAACATCGGATCAGCAGGTGCGCTCATGAGACGCGACGCTATCACAGGGTTACACTCGCGAGCCATGATCGATCGACGCGTCGTTCTCGCCTCGGCCCTCTACCTTGGCGGACTTGGTCTGACCCCGGCGGCATTCGCCTCCGCGAGGCTGCGCCCTGCCGTCTTCCGGCGCGACCCGTTCCTGCTCGGAGTCGCCTCCGGCTATCCGCATCCGAACGGGATGGTGCTGTGGACGAGATTGATCGCCGACTTGCTGGCGCCAGATGGCGGGGTCGGGCCGGACGACATCGAAGTGGGCTTCGAAATCGCTCTTGATCCTGGTTTTCGTCAGACCGTGCAGACCGGCCTGACGCGTGCCGAGGCAATCTTTGCGCACAGCGTGCACCTCGAAGTGCGCGGACTCGAACCAGGCCGCAGTTATTACTATCGCTTTCGCGCAGGCGAACATCGCAGCGCCGTTGGTCGAACCTGGACCTGCCCGGCTGCGGGACAACCCCAGTTGCCACTGCGCATCGGCGTGGCCAGTTGTCAGCACTACGAACAAGGCTATTACCACGCCTACCGGCACATGCTCGAGACCGGCGTCGATCTGATCGCCCACCTCGGTGATTACATCTACGAGGGCAACACGGCAGAGCCCGTGCGACGTCACGATCGAGGCGAGTGCCAGAGTCTCGCCGACTACCGACTGCGCTACGCCTGGTATCGCAGCGACCCCACGCTTCGCGAAGCGCATGCCGCCTGCCCTTGGGTGCTGACCCACGATGATCACGAGGTCGACAACGACTATGCGGGCGAGCAGGCGGAGAACCCGGGTGAGCAGCCCGGATTCGCGGCCCGTCGAGCCGCGGCCTATCAGGCGTACTACGAGCACATGCCGCTGCCGCGGGACAGCTTGATGGCGAATGGCGGATTGCAGCTCTATCGCAGCCAGACCGTTGGCGATCTGCTCGGGTTGCATATCCTGGACACCCGGCAATACCGCAGCGCCCAACCCTGCCCGACGCCGCCGCGACAAGGCGGCAGCCGCGTCTTCGTCGACACCTGCCCGTCCTGGAACGATGCCTCTCGATCGATGCTGGGTGAGACACAGGAGCGCTGGTTGCAGCAGCAGCTCGGGCAGTCGCGCGCCCGCTGGAACCTGCTTGCGCAGAGCGTGGTGTTCTCGCTGGTCGATGAGGATCCGGGACCGAGGCAACTACATTGGAACGACAGCTGGGCCGGTTACCCGGCCGCTCGGCTGCGACTGCTCGAGGCCGTGCGCGACAGCGGCGTCGCCAATCCCGTGATTCTGGGCGGTGATATCCACGCGTTCATTGCGGCTGACCAGCGCCTCGAGGCCAACGATGGCGACTCGCCCATCATCGCCAGTGAACTGGTCACGACCTCGATCTCATCAGGTCCGCCGCCGCAAAAGGTCATCGACGCCTACAACCGCGACACGCTGAACGTGCATCATGCCGACGGCAGTCATCGCGGTTATCTTTGGTTGCAATTGAGTCAGGAGAGACTCGAGGCACGGATGATCGGCTTTGACAGCGTCCGTGAGCCAACAGCCGCGGCACGAACGCTGGCCAATCTGTCGATCGAGGCCGACCGGCGCGGCTTGCAGAAACTCTGAGACCCCGAGCCGCTCGGCAAGCCCAGCGGCTCGGCAGCAGCCTCAGCGGCTCGATAACCCCAGCGCCTCGGCCACCGCAGAGTGCACGATGCGCCCCTGCGAGACGTTCAATCCGGCTGCCAGCCCCGGATCCTTCCCACACGCGGCCTCGAACCCGTCGTTGGCGAGTGCCCGCACGTAAGGGAGCGTCGCGTTGTTGAGGGCGAGGGTCGAGGTCTGTGCCACGGCGCCCGGCATATTGGTGACGCAGTAATGCACCACGCCCTCCTCCACATAGGTCGGGTCGGCATGGGTCGTGGGTCGACTCGTCTCGATGCAGCCGCCCTGGTCGATGGCGATATCCACCACCACCGCGCCCGGCCGCATCGCTTTAATCATCGCCCGCGTCACCAACCGCGGTGCCGCCGCGCCAGGAACGAGCACGGCACCGATCAGCAGATCGGCACTCGCCACCGCGGTTTCTATGGACGCTGCGGTTGAAAACACGGTCTTCAGTCGACCACCGAACAATCCATCGAGCTCGCGCAGTCGCGGCAAGGACTTGTCGATCACGGTCACGTCGGCTCGCATGCCGCAGGCGATCTCGG
>Ga0315906_10004411_pt1 | contig 18127 bp, 16 predicted proteins | sample LakEriMetagenome_4_FD_203526 | JGI IMG/M metagenome (GOLD analysis project Ga0315906, IMG submission 203526) | Freshwater fungal communities from buoy surface, Lake Erie, Ohio, United States - Buoy 2 MA122 | ecosystem: Environmental > Aquatic > Freshwater > Lake > Lake biofilm | place: USA... | reverse complement strand
ACGGCTGGCTCTTTTCAGGGCTAGCCTTTTTTATTTTATTTACTATTCCAAGTAGTCCTCAGATACATATTAATACATATTGATATCTAATATATATAAAATTTATTTTATACACTACTAATTTGTTAGGGATCAATACTTGGAGTTGTGATATCATGATAGAATAAAACTTTCCATTTTTCAAGTTTAGCTTGTTCCCACCAAATTTGTCTCCACTCCATGGCAAGCTTTCCATCATGATCATATTTTGCAATGAACTTTGTTTTCATTTGTTGCAACTGAGGAGCTTCATCCCCTCCAAAAAAAGCAATTTCATTTTTTTCATGTATCCAAAATACCTGATGAAATGGTGAGTGACCTCCAGAAAATTGATGATGAATATACCCATCAATAACACCTGCATCGGGCAACAATACAACTTTTTCATGCTGCTCCAACACCTTTAGTTTTTCCGCGTCATAAGAAACATTGTTGCCATATAAGGCATAATGTAATTCTTGTTCGTGTATATAATGAACAGCATTAGGGAATGACAGATGCCAGGTTTGATGATAAGCATTTAACAACGTCAATCCACCTGCATGGTCTCTGTGCAAATGACTCATCAAAACTTTTGTAACATCATGAGAAGTAAATCCATGTTCTGCAAGATTTTCATATAGTTGCAACACGCCATTTTTTGAAAACCCCAGACCAGCATCTAACAAAATAACATCCTGTTCGGTGATGATAAGAAAAGGTTGTATCTCAACAAGCAAACTTCCTCTTGGTCTTTCCTGCAAGTTGTCTTTTTGAACGTCAAAGGGCACAAACACTTTTGTTTGGTCTATGGTGAAGGCACCTTCTGAAAGTGGAATTATTTTCATGCAGATTTATCTTAGAATCATTTGCCTATCGGCATCCAAGCGAATAAGAATAAACAAAAGGACTGTAAATGTTACCAAGGCAGTTCCACCATAGCTCAAAAAGGGCAATGGAATTCCAATTACAGGAACTATACCAATTGTCATTCCAATATTGATAAAAATATGGAAGAATAATACAGAAGCAACGCCATAAGCGTAAGCGCGACTAAAAGCACTTCTCTGGCGTTCAGCAATATTTACAATCCTGAAAAGCATAAAAAGATAAAGTCCTAATAAATATAAGCTTCCAATAAAACCATACCCCTCGCCAATTGTGCAAAATATAAAGTCAGTTCTCTGCTCTGGCACAAAATCATATCTTGTTTGTGTTCCCTTCATCAATCCTTTTCCCCAAAAGCCACCTGAACCAATGGCAATTTTACTTTGCTTTACATTATAGTTTCCAGCCTTTTTCTTTTCTGCCATTTTTTTAATATCCTGTTCAGACATTGCGGATTCATCAATCTCCATGTCCTTTCCTACTGTTGCATATATTCGTTGAACCTGATAGGGCTTCAATACATCATTGAAAAAATAGGGAATTGCAAAACGTTGTATTCCCACAGCCAAGGCCCAGATTCCAATTATCAAAAAAAGTAATGACCGCTTTCTTTTTATTTGACGTTTGAGTTCATAGATTACTCCTGCGGCAACAACAGTGAGAATAATGGCTAAAATATTTTGATCAATAAGTAAGGTGAGTATCACAAGGATAGCAATTGAAAACCCAATGACCAGGATGGCAGAAGGCAACCCTTCTCTATACATTACAAGAAAAAAAGAAAAATAGACAAGTGCTAGTCCAGTTTCACTTTGCATGATGGCCATCACTGCAGGCACCAATACTAAAGCAGCAGCAATCAATTGTGATTTTAGCTTTTTGAAGTTGATATCTGGTGATGACAAATATTTTGCCAAAGCCAGGTTCACAAATATTTTACAGAGTTCTGCAGGTTGAAGTTGAAATCCCGAAAACCTGATGATGGACTTTGTTCCTTTAATTTCTGTATGAAATGGAAAAACCAGAACCAGAAGTACAATGCCAAAAACATAAAGAATATTGGCTGTTGCTGTATAGAATTTACTATCTGTCAATAAAATAAATGAACCAATAACAATACAAACCAAAAAATAAAGGAGCTGTCTGCTGTAATCAGTATTCAATGAAAGAAATCCCTTTATTATCGCTTCATCACGGTAAGTGGTGGCAAATATGCTTGCAATACCTGTGAGCACAAGCAATACATAGACACCAATGAGCGTCCAGTCAATTCCCTTTGAAATTTCAAACGAATTGTTCTTCATCACTTGGCTTTAATGCATAAAAAGGTAAACGGATGGTTGCGGTCTCTTTTCTTTTCTTATCGCTTTCATTTGGTTTGTTCGCAATCACCCTAATCTGTTGCTTACGCATACGCTCACGCTTGAGTGAGTCTAATCTGTTGCGTTTGGATTTTACAATTGGTAGAATGATTTCCTGGCTTTCAATACGCTCTACTTCTTTCCACCTGCTGGCAGAAAGTGTATCCTTCAAAAACTTCTCCATGATCAACCCCGCCATTGGTCCCGCCCAAGTTGCACCAAACCCCGCATTCTCAACAATTACTGCTACAGCAATTTTGGGATTCTCTCTTGGAGCAAAACACACAAACCATGAATGATCTTTCAGTTTCTCTCTTTTGCCATAAATTATACCATAGTTTTCAGCGGTTCCTGTTTTACTGGCTACGGAAACTCCTTCAATCTTCGCAACTCGTCCAGTTCCTGATTCTGTTACATCCTGCATAGCCAGTTGAACAATATCATAAATTTCAGAAGGAATATTGGTTACCTGATGACGATTTTTAAACGCATTTAAAACTGTATCCTCTTCTGTTTGTGCTTCAAGTGATTTGACAAAATGTGGAGTATAATAATATCCTTTGTTAGCAATGATACACATCATATTAGCCATTTGCAGAGGGGTAGCCTGCATTTCACCTTGTCCAATTCCCAAGAAAACATTTGTACATGAACTCCAAGACCTATTGTACAATCGATTATAAAAACTGGTATCTGCAATCAGTCCCTTATCCTCACTTGGAAGATCAACACCTAATTTCACACCCAACCCAAATGAATTCATGTATTGCTTCCATTTGAGATATCCATTTGTAGTACCATTCAATCTTGGATTATCTACTGCGAGTCGATAAATGTGTGAAAAATAACTGTTGCATGAGTTTGATAAAGCCAATCGCAAATTGGAAGCGTGACCCGGATTTTCATGTGTGCATTTAATTGGCCTTCTGCAACCAAAATAGGCGCCACTGCAACCCAGTCCGTACTCTGGAGTAATTACACCTTCATCCAAAGCAATAAGAGCACCTGCGGGCTTAATGGTTGAGCCTGGAGGATATTGACCTTTGATGGCTCTGTTGAACAAGGGACGAGCTGTATCCCGCAACATCCAGGAAAAATTATTTTTCCTTTGGTTACCTGTAAGTTGGTTAGGATCATAAGTGGGACCACTTGCCATTGCTATGATGCCCCCAGTTTGTGGCTCAATTGCCACAATTGCGCCTAATTTGTTTTTGAGCAATCTTTCTGCCAGTACCTGAACATCAATATCAATATAGGTGTTGAGGTTTCGCCCTGCAATTGCAACAGAATCATATAGCCCTTTCTCATATGAACCTACAATTCTATTTTTATTGTCTTTGATTTGATAACGCACACCTCTTTGACCCATTAAAATATTTTCATAATACCTCTCCAATCCGCTTAGACCCATATAATCACCCATCTGGTAATAATAATTGGTCTTTTTCAAAATATTGGAATCCACTTCTCCTACATAACCCAGGATATGTGCTGCAGCTTTGAAAGGATAAGAACGTATGGGACGCTCTTGCAAAAAGAAACCTGGTTCAAACCGAAATATATTTTCTTGAAGTTGCACAAAAGTTTCAACGGCAAGTGAGCCTTCAAAAACAGAGGGCCTGTATCTGCCATTCTTTAGAATAGCTCCCACAACTCTTTCTTTAAATGCATCAACACTGATGTTGAGAATTTTACACATACCAAGCGTATCCATTCCTTTGAGTTGGGTTGGATTGATCATCAAATCATAGGTAAGTGTATTTTCTAAGATTGACTTTCCCTTTCTATCAAAAATAATTCCTCGGTCGGGATAGATGATTTTCTTGCTGACTGCATTATCCAATGCCAGCAAATCGTATTTATTGGGACCCAGTTGTAAAAATAGCAAACGCAGGATCAATACAATAAATGATACCAGAAAAAGGATACGAATGAAGTTTTGTCTCGACTGGTTAAATGCAGGCATGTTTGACGCACGATTTCAAGACAAAATTAAGCAATTGCAGTGTTAACGTGTTCTAGTATTTCGATTTAGTAAAAGATCTGCAATCATAATGAGCAACAAACTGACCACCGTTGTTGCAATCAACTTTCCGCTGAAGTAAAAGAAACTTCCAAATTGAAGCCACTCCATTAAAATCAAATAAAAATGATGAAGAAGTGTCATGGCTACAATGTATGTCATATAAGGAACTTGTCCCATTGTCTTTCTGGAAGGCTCTTCGTTGCCCCACTCTGTTGCTTCTTTAGGCAAGAGCAATTGAATAAATGGAGGTCGCACATAGGCGATTAAAACACAAGCAGCCAGATGTAAGCCTGGAGTCTTGTAAAACATATCAGTGAAATACCCTACTGCAAAAGCAACAAAGAGCAGCGCAGTTCGGGTAATTTTAAAAGGAAGCCAAAGAATAAATACAAAATAGAAATAAGGCACAATAAACTGATGTAACGGTGGCACATTGTTCAGCACAAAGAGCTGGACTGCCATAATTAAAATGAACCGGATTATATTTTTTATGACAAGATTCATTCTTTGTTCATCTTCTTTTTTAATTCTTCCATTTCATCCTGCAAAATGTTTTTTACAGCATACGCATGTTGAACATTGTAAAAATCAACTGCAGTTTTGACCAATAAGATATATGTATTGGTTTCCTGATCCTGTTCAACCCTGTGCACCGTCCCAATGGGTAAGCCAGGTGGAAATTTATCTGAATATGGACTCGTGACAACTGTATCACCCTGTTTGACAACGACGGTTTTTGGGATTTTTGTCAGCACAAGATACCTGGGGTCTTTACCATCCCAGCCAACTTCACCGAGACCACTACCTTTCTTCAAAGTAGCAATTACTTTAGATTGACGGTTCAATAAACTCATCACAATAGACATATTTTGAGAAACATGTACGACTGTCCCCACAATACCATCAACAGATACAACAGCCATATTCGGCTCAACTCCTTGAGCTGTTCCTCGATGCAAAACAAGATAGTTTTGTTGCTGAAAAACAGAATTCGAAATGACTTTAGCTGAGAAATACTGATATTGTCTGTATTGCTTTATCGAATCCAGCCTGAAAGTGTCAGTCACCAATTGCAACGCACTATCAGGCATTAAGCTTCCACTTGGCAAAAGCGAAAGCAGTTGTGCATTTTGCTCTCTTAACTTTTTATTTTGCTCACTCAAAGAAAGAAATTCCTCTGCACGATCTACCCGATTATTAATGCTTCCTGCCACCTCATTTGTAACCATTCCCAAAACAGAATTGTGAAAACGGTTGTCTGTAAACAGCATTGACAATGCAATGACTTGCATCACCAAAAAAATAATGAATACGGAATAGCGTCTAAGAAATAAAAAAACGTTACGCATGGAGAACCTGCTCCTTGTGTTTTTTTATCCAGATCATCTCATGATGAAAGGGAAGTTGGAATAATTTTTTAATGCGATGCCAGTTCCACGCACCACACTCTTTAGCGGATCTTCAGCTACATGAACTGGTAATTTAATTTTTTGAGAAAGACGTTTGTCTAATCCTCTCAACAATGAACCACCACCAGTAATGTATAAACCTCTTCTGTAAATATCTGCAGCAAGCTCTGGAGGTGTAGTTTCCAAGGCTTTCAATATCGCTTCTTCAATTTTGAAAATAGATTTATCAAGCGCTTCAGCAATCTCTTGATAACTAACCATGATCTGTTTTGGAATACCTGTAACAAGATCTCGACCATTTACTGGCATATCATCTGGTGGATTTTCTAAATCCTTCATTGCTGCACCAACATGAATCTTGATTTGTTCAGCCGTCCTTTCACCAATCAATAAACTGTGGTATCGACGTAAGGCTTCCATGATATCAGCTGTAAATTCATCACCTGCAATCCTGATTGATTGATCACAAACAATACCCGCCAATGCAATTACAGTAATGCCAGTTGTACCACCACCAATATCAATAATCATGTTTCCAATTGGTTCTGTAACATCGATACCAATACCCAATGCTGCTGCCATGGGTTCATGGATGAGATATACTTCTTTTGCTCCTGCTTGTTCAGCACTATCCCTTACAGCTCTTTTCTCTACTTCAGTAATACTAGATGGTATACATATCATCATTTTCCAACTCGGTGGAAACAATGGCTTTTTAGGATAAATTAATTTGATCATTTCTCTGATCATCAATTCTGCTGCATTGAAATCTGCAATAACTCCATCTTTAAGTGGACGTACCGTCCTGATGCTTTCATGCGTTTTTTCATGCATCAGCAAGGCCTTTTTCCCCACTGCCAACAATTGCTTTGGATTGTTTCTGTCCAATGCAACAATTGAAGGCTCATTTACCACTATCTCATCATTGTGTATGATGAGTGTATTTGCTGTGCCGAGGTCGATGGCTATATCTTGTGTAAACCAAGAGAATAATCCCATGTGTTGTCTGTTTTAAGTCCCTACAAATTTCAACTAAATAACCCAATAAACAATCAGCTTTTTTAGCCTTAACTTATTTTTTGAATTCATAGCCAATATCCCTGCGGAAAGCCATTCCATCGAATTCAATTTTATCAATAGCTGCTATTGATGAAGCGACTGCATCGGTGATTGTATTTCCATATGAAGTGATTGCAGCTACCCTTCCTCCACTGGTCACCAATTCATCTCCTTTCGCAGAAATTCCTGCATAAAAAACAAGGGTATTTGTGGAAAATTGTTCATTCAAACCTTTGATGGTTTTTCCCTTCTGAAAATCGCCAGGATAACCACCACTTACCAGCACCACTGTAGCAGCAGCTCTTTCATCAATTTTTACCTCAACTTCATCAAGGCCTCCACTTTCCATCTTGAGAAAAAGATCGATCAGGTCTGATTTTAACCTTGGCATTACCACCTCAGTTTCAGGATCACCCATTCTGCAGTTGTATTCGATTACAAAAGGCTCCCCACTAACATTAATCAATCCAAAAAATACAAATCCTTTGTAGACCAACCCCTCCTTGTACAAACCGTCAATAGTGGGTTTCACGACTTTTTGGATTACTTTTTCCATGAAAATCTCGTCAGCAAAAGGAACGGGGCTTACTGCGCCCATCCCTCCGGTATTGGGACCTTCATCGCCTTCTCCGATTCGCTTATAATCTTTTGCCTCTGGTAAAAGCACATACCCTTTTCCGTCAGTCAGTGCAAAAACACTCATTTCAACCCCTGTTAAAAATTGCTCTACCACAACTCTTTCACTCGCTGCACCAAAACGTTCAGCTTGTAACATGTCTTCAAAAGTGAACAAGGCTTCTTCGGTGGTCTGGGCAATGACCACACCCTTACCTGCAGCCAAACCATCTGCTTTCAATACAATTGGAAGGCTGTGGGCTTTCAAATATGCTAGTCCTTCTGTATAATTTTGCTTTGTAAACTCTTTGTACCCAGCCGTAGGAATACTATTTCTTTCCATAAAGGCTTTTGCAAAAGCCTTACTGCCTTCCAGTTGAGCAGCTTTTGCGGATGGTCCTACAACTACAATATGCTCAAGCGTAGGATCCTTTTTGAAATAGTCGTATACCCCATTAACCAATGGATCTTCTGGACCCACAACCATCATTTCAATCTTTTTTTCCTTACAAAAAGCGGCTAAAGTATCAAAATCATTGACTCCTATTGCCACATTATGACCACATGAGGCAGTCCCGGGGTTACCCGGAGCGATATACAATTCTGTACAATGTTCACTCTGACTGATTTTCCATGCCATAGCATGTTCGCGACCACCTGAACCCAGAAGAAGAATATTCATAAAGGAGAAATGATTGTGTATTGAAAAGCTGTGTGCAAAGATACAAATTGCTTATTTTAGGACGACCAATAAACATAGACTCATGTCAACCAACCAAAACCAATCGCATCCTAAAGGCCTCTACGTACTTTTTGCTACTGAAATGTGGGAAAGATTCAATTATTATGGGATGAGGGCTATCCTCGTGCTCTTCATGACAAAAGCTCTTTTGTTTTCAAAAGATTTCTCATCTCAGCTCTACGGAGGATATACCAGTTTGGTCTATTTAACGCCGTTAATTGGAGGTTATTTTGCCGACCGCTTCTGGGGAAACCAGCGTTCCATAATCATTGGTGGTCTAGTAATGGCCATCGGTGAATTCATACTTTTTTTCTGTGGCAGTATCTATAGTACGAATGTAGAGTTATCGACCCTGCTTTTCTTTACTGGACTGGGTTTCATGATTGCTGGTAATGGATTTTTTAAGCCAAATATTTCAGCATTAGTAGGACAACTTTATCCAAAAGGTGATCGCAGAATCGATGCCGCCTATACCATTTTTTACATGGGTATTAATGTGGGAGGTGCTTTGGGGCCATTCATATGCGGACTCGTTGGAGATACTGGTAATCCAGCCGATTTTAAATGGGCCTTTATGGCAGGTGGTATTGGCATGTTGTTGAGTGTATTGATTCAATTGATTTACCACAAAAAATATGTTACTGGTCCTGATCAAAAGACACTGGGATTGGTTCCGGAAAATGCCCCATCCTATAGCAAAAATCCAATTTTTGGACTTGTTGTTTTCTTCCTGCTGATTGGTGTTTCAACAACCCTATTGTACATGGATTCCGGATTGGCTCAAATCAAACATTGGGGTTTTAATATAGGCGACTATAACATTTCCACCGCTCTGTTTACCAACCTGGTTTTTCTACTCGTTGCATGTATACTTGTAATTGCCTTCATCATTTTTACAGATAAAACCCTCACCAAACTTGAAAAAAGTAAAGTGGCGGTCATCTTCACCGTTTCTTTCTTTGTCGTTTTTTTCTGGAGCGCCTACGAACAAGCAGGAGCCTCGCTTACGTTTTTTGCTGATGAGCAAACCAACCGTGACCTTGGATTTTTTGTAGTGCCTGCCAGCTTTTTTGCTTCACTTAATTCGATTTTTGTCGTAAGCTTCGCTCCCATCTTTGCATGGCTTTGGGTCAAATTAGGAAAAATGGATCCATCATCACCTACCAAAATGGCATGGGGACTACTTTTACTCGCATTGGGATATCTCTGGATTGCATTTGGTGTCAAAGATGTTCAGCCTGGTATTAAAGTAAGTATGATATGGCTTGTAGGAATGTATGCCCTGCATACTGCAGGTGAACTATGTCTATCACCAATTGGCTTATCACTTGTAAACAAACTTGCCCCTGTTAAATTTGCTTCCATGTTGATGGCAGTTTGGTTTACCGCAAATGCCTTTGCCAACTACCTTGCAGGTGCACTCAGCAAATTGTATCCAGAGGAAGGAAAAGCAAAATTTGTACTGGGTTTTCAAATAGAAAACAATTACGATTTCTTCATGATGTTTGTGGTGATGTCTGGCATTGCCGCTTTTATTCTTTTCTTCCTTTCCAGAAAACTTCAGAACTTAATGAAGGATTAATACTTGTATTAAAACAAAGCACATGTCTGAAAAAAAGTTTGTCCCGTTTATTGCCCCAGATACCATCATGAAAGAGTTCACACTAAAGGCAGTGGTAACAGGCGCTGCATTTGGTATCATCTTTGGCGCTGCGACTGTTTATTTAGCATTGAAAGCGGGACTTACTGTTTCTGCATCCATTCCTATTGCAGTGATGTCGATTGCATTGAGCAAACTTTTTCTCAAGACAACCATACTTGAAAACAATATCATTCAAACAACTGGATCAGCAGGAGAAAGCATTGCCGCAGGTGTGGTTTTTACTTTGCCGGGTTTTTTATTTTTGAGCGAAAGCAGCAGTGCAGATTATTTCAATTACATCACTATTCTTATCCTTGCCATATTTGGTGGCATGTTGGGGACCTTGATGATGATTCCACTGAGAAGTGCTTTGATTGTAAAAGAACATGAAACACTTCCTTATCCAGAAGGTACTGCCTGCGCCTCTGTTTTGAAAGCAGGTGAGAAAGGTGGAAATTTTGCAAAGACTGCTTTTGCTGGATTAGGACTTGCAACTGCTTATGCCTTCTTGCAAAAAATATTTCATGTAGTTGCTGAGACACCTTCATTCATGACTGCTCAAGCAAACAAATATTTACCCTCCGCCAAAATCAGTGGAGAAATCACACCAGAATACCTTGGAGTTGGATACATCATTGGTCCAAAAATTGCAGGTGTGCTTGTGGCAGGTAGTGTACTTACTTGGTTTGTATTTAATCCTTTGTTGGCGACGGTCGTACCGGGTGATGTAATCGCAGCTCAATTGGTCAAATTGGGCTACCTGCAAGATCTGCAAACCGCAGGTGGTCCGGGTGGATGGGACCCAGTAACACACCAGTTCAATGATTACGCCATTGCCATTTACCGCGCTTTTGTACGCCAAATAGGTGCCGGAGCCGTTGCAGCTGGCGGTTTTATTACACTCATCAAAACCATCCCAACCATTGTCTCTTCATTCAAAGGAAGCATGGGTAGCATCCGTGCAGAAAAACAAGAAAATGTGTCCATCAAAAGAACAGAAAGAGACCTCTCCGTTAAAATCGTTTTGTGGGGAAGTCTTGGCTTGATCTTATTGATGACTATCATGCCACAAGTACCTGGCGATGGCATGCTGAGTAAATTATTGATTGGTGTGCTTGTCGTTTTATTCGGTGCATTTTTTGTAACGGTGTCTTCAAGAATAGTGGGACTGATCGGTTCATCTAACAATCCTATTTCTGGTATGACCATTGCAACCATCATGGGGACTTGCCTTGTGTTTATTGCAGTGGGCTGGACAGGAAAATTATACGAACCCATGGCGCTTGTAGTGGGTGGGATGATTTGCATAGCTGCTGCCAATGCTGGTGCTACTTCACAAGATTTAAAGACTGGTTATATTCTGGGGGCAACACCAAGGGCTCAACAAATCGCTCTTTTCATTGGTGCTATCGTATCCTCAATTGCAATTGGATTCACCATCAAAGTACTTGATACCCCTACACAAGAAATGATTTCATCAGGTATCAACCATGCCATTGGAACAGATAAATATGCAGCTCCGCAAGCCACATTGATGGCGACTTTAATCAAAGGAATCCTGTCCTTCAATTTAGATTGGCAGTTTGTATTGGTTGGCGTTGCGATTGCAATTGTGATGGAACTCTGTGGCATTAAAGCACTCAGCTTTGCTATCGGAATCTATTTGCCATTATCTACTACATTACCGATATTTATAGGTGGCGCAATACGTGGTATCATAGACAACAAGCACAAATCAAAAGAAGCCAACGAAGAGGAGGATTTAAGAAAAGGTAATTTGTTTGCAACTGGACTCGTTGCTGGTGGTGCAATTGCAGGGGTAATTGTTGCATTCCTTTCTGCAAACGAAACCATTGCATCCAAATTGAATTTGTTGAACATGGAGCATGCAATAACAACTGCAATAGGTGAACAAGGTTACTATTTGTTGGGCACATTGTTCTTCTTTGCAATGGCATTCATTCTCTATAGAATAGCATCAAAACCAGAAGACAACGCATTGGAATAAATAAATCATATGAAAATAAGGGCTTTAAAATTTGCAGCACCTCTAAGCATCTATGTACTCGCTTGGTTTGCCTTTCATGAAAAAGGATGGGTGATTACCTGGCCTATACTTTTTGCTTTTGCTTTCATTCCTTTACTGGAAATGATGTTGCCAGCTGCAGAAGAAAACATGTCTGAAGCAGAAGAGCAAATTGCAAAAGAGGACAGACTCTATGATTTTTGGCTCTATCTGATTGTGCCTTTACAATACTATGCACTTTATCTATTTTTTACTTCTATCCAAGACCCTACACTCACCACTTTGGAACACGTTGGAAGAATTGTGGTAATGGGACTATTATGCGGAACCTTTGGTATCAATGTAGGGCATGAACTCGGACACCGCAGAAAACTTTATGAAAGAAATCTCGCAAAACTTTTATTGCTCACTTCTCTCTACATGCATTTTTATATTGAGCACAACAAAGGCCACCATAAAAATGTATCTACCAAAGAAGATCCTAGTAGTGCAAGAAGAGGTGAAATCGTTTATTTGTTTTATTTCCGTACAGTAATATTTGGTTTTTTATCCGCATGGAAAATTGCAGCCGATGAACAAAGAAAAAAAGGAAAGCCTGTTTTGCATTTTACGAACCAAATGCTTCAATTTCAAGTCGTTCAACTTTTGTTTGTCACTGCGATATATATGATTTTTGGCGGAATGGTTTTGCTTTCGTTCTTAGCTGCAGCAACAATAGGTTTTCTGCTTTTGGAAACCGTCAACTACATTGAACACTACGGTCTGGAAAGAAAGAAAACAGAAAAAGGATACGAAAGAGCCATGCCCGAACACAGCTGGAACAGCAGTCACGTATTAGGTCGATTAATTTTATTTGAATTGTCTAGGCACAGTGATCATCACTATTTAGCAAGTAGAAAATACCAAATACTCAGGCACCACGATGAAGCACCACAGATGCCAACAGGATACCCTGGTATGGTTATCTTATCACTGTTCCCACCAGTTTGGTTCGCGATCATGAACAGGAGAATCGATCAATACCACCAAAAACATCAGCTGATGATGGCTGAACCAAAATAAGGTTGTAAAACTTCAGGTATTTTAATGCCCTCCGGCGTTTGGTAGTTTTCCAAGATGCTTGCTAAAATTCTCGGCAAGGCTAAAGAACTTCCGTTGAGTGAGTGCAACAATTGTGTTTTACCATTTTCATCTTTGGTCCTGATCTTCATTCTGTTGGTCTGATACGACTCAAAATTAGAAACAGAGCTCACTTCCAACCAGCGCTGTTGTGCAGCACTGTATACTTCGAAATCATAGGTCATTGCAGAAGTAAAACCCATATCGCCACCACACAACAACAAAATGCGGTAAGGAAGTCCCAAGCTTTGTAAAAGCTTCTCCACATGCACCACCATCTCCTCTAAAAAACCATAACTTTTTGAAGCTTCCGTAAGACAAACAATTTCTACTTTATCGAACTGATGAACACGGTTTAATCCTCTCACGTCCTTTCCGAAACTTCCCGCTTCACGTCTGAAACAAGGCGTATAAGCAGTCATTTTTACTGGCAACTCTTGAGCGGGTATGATCTCATCGCGGTAAATATTCGTAACCGGTACTTCAGCAGTAGGAATCAAATACAATTCATCTGCACCAATATGATACATCTGTCCTTCTTTATCTGGTAACTGACCAGTTCCAAATGCTGAAGCTGCATTTACAACATACGGCGGAATATATTCTGTATAACCCGCTGTAGTATTGTAATCAAGGAAATATTGAATCAGAGCTCTTTGCAATTTTGCTCCTTTCCCTTTGTAAACAGGAAATCCACTTCCGGTAATTTTCACACCTGTTTGAAAATCTACCAGGTTGTATTGGGTTATCAGATCCCAATGCGGGACAGCACCTTGATGGAGTTCAGGGATTGCACCTGATTGTCTTATTGTTTTATTGTCTTCCGCAGATTTACCTTCAGGCACTTCATCAGAAGGCAAATTGGGAATACGGTATAATAAAGCTTCTAAAGCTGATTCTGCTTCTGCAAGTTGTACAGCAAAAGCATCAATACCTTCTTTTAAGGCCGTTACTTCAGCTTTTTTTGATTCAGCCTCTTCTTTTTTGCCCTGGGCCATCAATGCTCCAATTTCTTTAGACACCAGGTTGCGTTTAGCAAGCAGTTCATCCGATTGTGATTGAAGGCTTTTCCTTTCATCATCCAATGCAACAATTTTATCTACCAGTTCGAGGTCTTTAAATTGTTTTTTCGTCAACCCCTTTTCAACCTTTTCCTTGTTGTTACGTATGTAGCTAACCTGAAGCATGCCTGTTTTTTTGGCAAAGATAAGCAATAGCTAGGGATGCCTAAATGAGTTGAAGAATCTTGTTTAGATTTGCAAGATGAATGCAGCTGATGATATACAGTCCCGCTGGTGGAAACTGGAAGAGAAATTAATCGAAAGGTTTGGCAAAAAACCAGATATGGAATCCCTTTTGTTCCTGATAGGCGTACAGGAAGTAAATGGAGCTGGCCACCAGTTTACCAAAGAGCAAAAACAGGACCTGATGCATATAGCAGTGTGCACCTTGCTCATGTCTAGTGGTTATTATGAGCATGAGGGTTGGGATCAGGACGGATGGCCACATTTCAAACAACTCAAAGAATACAAATCGATGTCCCTCTTTGAACAAGAGAACCTCTTAAAAGATCATATCCTGTTCTATTTCTCACAAAATGAATTCTTATGAGACTTTCTGTTACATCATCGATCTTTTTATTGCTGATGCTCATCTGCTCAACCCCTATCGCACAACCTATTGCCAAAATAAAGAAAAGCGATCTCAGGAAAGATGTACTGATCAAGACAGATTCCGGTAATCTCATTCTAAGGCTCAAAGATGAGACGCCTATTCACCGCGACAACTTCATCAAACTGGTGAAATCACATTATTACAATGGCATTGCTTTTCACAGGGTTATTGCTGGATTTATGATTCAGGCAGGCGATGAAAAAACCAAGCCTAAGGCCGACAGCACTCGCTTTTTGAAGTCATACACGCTACCCGCAGAAATTTCAACTGATTTTTTTCACAAGAAGGGCATGCTTGCAGCAGCCAGAATGGGAGACAATGTCAATCCCAAACGTGAAAGCAGTGGCGTACAGTTTTATATCGTACAAGGAAAAGCATTTAATGATAAATCGCTGGACTCAGTTGAAACCTACAGGTTAAACGGTAGAAAAATACCAGCGGCTCAGCGCGAGGTGTATAAAACCCTTGGTGGAGCTCCGCACCTCGACCAAACCTATACTATTTTTGGGGAGCTAGTAAGCGGATTTGATGTGCTGGATAAAATAGCACAAACCAAAACCAGTGGAAGAACAGGAGGCGATAAACCCCTTGTAGATATCCGAATCAGAAAAGTAAAAATGATACACAGAAACGAATAGATATATTTAACATCTGAAATTTAAATTACCGCCATTTTAAATTATAACTTAAACTTGCAAAAAATAAGCACATGAACTTTCCTGAACAATTGCGTTATACCAAAGAACACGAATGGATTTCTGTTGATGGAAATGTAGCCACAATAGGCATTACAGAATTTGCACAAGGTGAATTAGGCGATATCATCTATGTAGATATAGATAGCATCGGAAAAGAATTTTCATCTGAAGCTGTATTTGGAACTGTAGAGGCTGTGAAAACAGTGAGCGATTTATTTTTACCTGTTTCAGGTACAATCACTGAAAAGAATCCTTTGTTGGATAGCCAACCAGAATTGGTTAATCAGGATCCTTACGGAGATGGCTGGATGGTAAAAATAACCTTGAAAGATCCAGCAGAAGTAGAAGCGCTTATGGATGCTGCAGCTTACAAAGCTTTGATTGGAGCTTAATCCAATGAAATTATTGATCAACAACAAGCTTTTACCTTTTATATGGACAGCTTGTGTATTCTACTTGCTGAGTTTTGATACAACAGGTGCCAGTGATTCAGCAATTTGGAAAGTTCCTGGAATAGACAAGCTGATCCATTTTATCATCTTTCTGATCTTCTCATACTTATGGGGTGTCTTTTTTTTACAACATTCCCAGTTTGATGAAAAAACCATCATCATCTCTATCATCATTTTTGGTATTGGTTTTGGTATGGGTATGGAATTTTACCAAAAATATTTCACCAACAGAAGCTTTTCGTATTGGGACGGAGTAGCGGATGCAGTAGGTACAATAGTAGGTATCTTTTGGGCAAAAAAAAGCCCCTATGGACATAGGGGCCGTAACCAAAACTAACTGCTTATGAGAAAAACAACTATTGCTTAATTGTTAGATGATACTTGCACTCATATTCCATTTCTACTTTCGTTAAAACTTTCAGAATATCATGCGAGACAGCACATCATCTATACCACACAATATAGAGACGAATAGAAAGCCTATATGGTTGTTAAAGAGTCTTTAAAACCAGAAACTGCTTTTTTACAGTAAATTGTTGTGAAATCCTTTTTCTTAGGATTGGGTCAGCTTACTTGCATTTTCTGCAAACTGAAGGGCATCAACCAATTCCCCGATATTACCGTTGAGTACATCCTGCAAATTATAGAGTGTTAAACCAATACGATGATCGGTTACCCTACCCTGCGGAAAATTATAAGTACGGATTTTTGCAGAACGATCGCCCGTACTAACAAGACTTTTTCTGTGTCTGGCAATTTCATCTTCTTGTTTACGTACCTGTTCTTCATAAAGTTTAGTCCTCAAGGTTTGCATGGCTTTCTCCCTATTACCCAGCTGGGTTCTTTCAGTCTGACAAATGACGACTGTCCCAGTTGGAATATGCGTAAGCATTACCTTGGTCTCCACCTTATTTACGTTCTGTCCACCTGCACCTCCACTTCGTGAAGTCTCCATTTTAACATCAGCTTCTCTCAACTCAACATCAACCTCTTCTGCCTCTGGCATTACAGCTACAGTTGCAGCACTGGTATGTACCCTTCCACTTGCCTCTGTATCGGGCACGCGCTGAACCCTGTGCACCCCACTTTCAAATTTCATGGTTCCATATACATCATCTCCGCTAACCTCCAGCTGTACTTCCTTGTACCCGCCCATTGTCCCTTCATTCTCATTTAAAACAGCAGTCTTCCAGCCTTTGTTTTCACAGAAACGTATATACATGCGCAAAAGATCACCTGCAAATAGTGAAGCTTCATCTCCACCAGTACCTGCCCTGATCTCCAAAATCGCATTTTTTTCATCTTGCGGATCTTTGGGGATGAGCATATTTCGGATCTGTTTTTCCAGATCCTCTTTTTGGGACTCCAAATCAGCTGTTTCCATTTTAGCCAATTCACGCAATTCCTCATCATCACCCATTAAGGCCTCACGGTTAAACTCAAGGTCAGATAGTAAACGCTTGTATTGATTGGAAGCCACTACAATTTTCTCAAGACTTCTGTATTCTTTTGACAACTGGCTAAACCGCTTATTGTCACTCACCACTTCAGGATTGGTAAGTGCCACTCCTATATCATCAAATTTTGCCTTTATGGCGTCTAATCTGTCCAGCATCTTATTATGAAAAAAACTTCTAGTAGATAATCTTTAATTTCGCCTGCAAAGTTAACTCATTTCGACTGATGAAATACCGCAAGTTTAGCGCCGATAAGATTTTCAATGGATTTGAATTTTTCAACCATGAACATGTGCTCATAACAGATGAAGCCGGAAAGGTGGAAGCGTTAGTCCCCTTCACCGAAGCTGGCGACGATATTGAAACCCACACAGGCATCATCACGCCTGGTTTTATCAATGCGCATTGTCACCTCGAATTGAGTCATCTTAAGGATGTAATTCCCCCGCATACGGGACTGATTCCCTTTTTGCTTGATGTTGTTGGCAAAAGAGATTTTCCGATGGAAATCATCTTAGAACGTATTGAAAAAGCAGAACAGGAAATGTATCAGGATGGTATTGTGGCAGTCGGCGACATAGGAAATACTGCCAATACTTTAACAACCAAACTAAAGAGCAAAATAAAATGGAACAATTTTGTTGAAGTGTTGAGTTTCAGCGATGAGATGTCTCCTGAAAGAATGCAACAGTACGGTGATGTGCTGCAGGCTTTCCTGGATGTTGAAAAAGAAATTGAAAAAGAGCATTTCAAATCAGCCTTGGTACCTCATGCACCATATACCATCAGTGATCTAACATTTCAGGAAATTAATAAGCGTACTGCCAATGCAGTTATTTCAATGCACAATCAGGAAAACCCGGCAGAGGATGAATTGTATAAAACGGGGCAAGGCGCTTATCTTCCTTTTTTAAAAATTTTCGGATTCGAAAAATCTCCTT
>Ga0315906_10004402_pt1 | contig 18145 bp, 18 predicted proteins | sample LakEriMetagenome_4_FD_203526 | JGI IMG/M metagenome (GOLD analysis project Ga0315906, IMG submission 203526) | Freshwater fungal communities from buoy surface, Lake Erie, Ohio, United States - Buoy 2 MA122 | ecosystem: Environmental > Aquatic > Freshwater > Lake > Lake biofilm | place: USA... | reverse complement strand
TGTGACGTAGAAACTTTTAATTTAGAGAGGTCTAAAAGAAGATTTATTAATTCACTTATTCAAGGTGCAGCATTCAAAGGAGGTCACATGTATGTTTTAGTTTCTAACGAACTTAATGATATGGACCCAAGATTATTAAATCTTTATGGTGTCTCACAAGCTTTAATGGAACATGCTTATTGGATTTTCCCTGACATGGAACAAATGGCAGGTGGCGGAGGTGGTCAAATGGGTCAATCAGAAGTTGACGAAGAAACTGACCCACCAACAGTTAAAGCTAAAGCGGTTACATTCCCATTATTGGTCCATGAATTAGTAAAAGGGGTGTATGAGATATTTGGCACACATGGTTTACCTGATGACCCAAGACAACAAGAAATGATTTTGAATGCTGAAGACACATTACCTGCAGAAATTTGGGATTCTCGTTTGGGTCCAATTTTTTGGGAGAAGTTTATGGCAACATATCCGATGGAATTATTTGACGAAGATAAAAAACATATCCAACATTACTTGTTTATGCGATTCTCATCTTTAGATGCTAAAGAATTTATGAGAGTCGCTAATCTTATTTTGGCTGGTGACCCTAAGGGTAACAAATTTATTCAAGATATGGTTAACGATATTGTTCGTGAACTTAAAAATCAAGAATATAGAGATGCAATGGGAGAAGATGATGACGACTATAGTGGTGTAGATTTATCTGATTTAGGTTTATAAAAAATATGACTATGAAAAAAAGAATTACAGAATCCGATATTAATAGATTAGTTAACAGAATAGTTAACGAAGATATGGAAGACACAGACCTTAGATTTGGTGTTGGTTATAACAAACAAACTGAGCTTGTCGATGACGTTATCAATAGAATTAAAGAACACGGTAAAGAATACATCAGAGAACTTAATAAGTTGAACATGGAATTCCCTGTTGAAAAATATAAAAGAGTTCCAAGAACAACTAGAGATACTTTTGAATTACCAAAAGGTATTAGAGTTCAGAGTTCAATATTTCCTGGAGACGACGAATAATAATTTTTTAATACAGATATGACAGAAACAACTGTATTAAATTTATTTAAAGAGTTTACTAATGGTACAGTTGACCTTTTTGGGTTAAAATGTATCCCTGCTGTTATAAATAGCATTCACGAATCAGGAGAATCTACATACCAAATAGGTTTCGAAATAGAAAATCCAAGTAACGTTTCATATTTTGGACCGATAGTATATGAGGAACTATTTGAATTAGTTAATAGTTTTGGTGAATACATTAATATAAAAGTGACACCAATAATTTTATGGGGTCACAATAGAACAGAATTTCATTTGAATGGTGAAATTAGAAATAAAATACAAAAAGTTTTTGATTCAGTCAGAGAACTCAAATTCACAACAGGAACTCCGTTTGTTGGACACAAACGATGGGTTATCCAAATAGAATCTATTGGGTTAAAAACCAAATATTATGATGGCGATTCGTATTATATTGACAATACAGTTGTTCCAATATCAGCTACAAAAAATGGTGAAAGTGTTGATGTTGATGAAGCAATAAATACATATATTGATGATTTCTTAGCTCATTATGCAGAACCATATTACGAAACTGAAGAATATTATGGAGATGTTGATGGAGTGATTAGTCAATATCCACTTCTATATGCCGACTATGTTGCAACTTATTACGACACCAAGTTTATCCGATAAGAGATTTACTACGTTTTTGACGGTGAAAAGTAATTGCAAATCTATGAACCTCATCTTGAATAGATGCTAACAAGTTAAAAAACTTATTTCTTTCAAATTTTACAACATCACCATCAACAAAATGTAAATTTTCTGACTTGTGAGACGAGTTCTTACTAATAGACACTAAATCAACCCTATCAAGTAGTGAAAGTTCCTCAAATACCCTCTTTGCTACGGATAATTGACCTTTACCCCCATCAATAATAACCAAATTAGGTAAAGTTTTACGTTCTTTGAGTAATCTTGTGAACCTTCTACGTAAAACCTCATCAAATGAAGCGTAATCATCAGGACCAACAACGGTTTTGATGTTGAATTTACGGTATTCACTCTTGTTTTTCTTACCATTTGTGTATCTAACAAGTCCTGCAACCTGACAATCACCCATAGTATGGGAGTTATCGTACATTTCTATGTCAATTGGGGTGAATTTTAACCCAAAACGTGTCTTAAAGTCGTCAGCAAGTACCAAATATTCACCAACTCTTGTAGATTCTAATAGTTTTTCACATTTATTAAGTGAATCTACACGGAATTTAACCAAATTTGCCTGCTCAAACTCCAATTTTGTACTAAAATAGTTCATTTGACGTGTCAATTTACGTCTAATTGTGTCAAAATTGAACGATAATAGTTGTTTTACCTCATCAATAACAGATTTATAGACAAATTTGTTGGTATTTGCAACACATGGAGCGTCACAACGACCCATATGATACTCTAAACACACAGAAAACTTACCATTTTCTACATTTTCAGGTGATAATTCATAAGAACAAGAGCGTAAATTGAAGATATCATGGATAGAATCGTATATTTCATACGCTAAATTACTACTTGGTACCTCTAAAAGGGGGGTTGAGTCTAAATTAGTGTCATTTTTGACCTCTAAACGTGGAAAATTACCATCAGATAAAGTAATATACCACTTTTTTGACCTATCATCCTTCAATTTTATGTTAAATTTAGGTTTGTGGGTCTTAATTAGGTCATTTTCGAGTACAAGAGCGGAATTTTCGTCTAAAGTAGTCAAAAAATCGACATCTGCGACGTTTTCTACCAATAATTTGGTCTTATCTGAGTGTTTATTGCCCGAAAAGTACGATTTTACCCTATTTGGGAGGTGTTTTGCCTTACCAACATAGATAATTTGACCTTTTTTGTCTTTAAAAAGGTAACAACCACTAGATTTTGGGATATTTTTAAGTTTTTCGGTCAACATTATCACAAATATACGTGTTTTTTGGTCAAATTACAACAAAAATGACTATTTATTAGTATGAAAATCATAATTACAGAGTCACAATACCGTTTTTTGGTCGAAAATACCCAAGAAATAGACCAAATATTAGACAAAATGGGTGAAAATGGGTACGAAAGTCTATCAAATGACGAAAAAATGACCCTAAAAGCCTATTCTGAGTGGTTAAATAAGGGTGAAAAGGGTGAATTTACCCCCCAAAATACCCCTAAAAACACCGATTTTGAGGGTAAAATGGGTGAAAATTGGACCCGTACATTACAGGATGGTAGTGAATTTACCTTCCAATTTGACTATGAAGAAATAGAAAATGATGTGGAATTATACTTCGGTGTTGTAAAATGGGGTGGAACTGAATGGGTTGGTTGTATTGTCGCAGAAAAAGATGGTTCTTTAGCTCTTTTAGACTTTGTTGAGGACACTGGTGATTACGAAACTTACGATAATACACAAATATCATCTAAATTTGAACCAAAAACACATAGATATTTAAATCAAGAACTTGGTAAATTAGAAGATGAGGTTGATTATTATATTGAAGAAGTGATAATTCCTGAATTAAGGGATTAAATCATTACCCTTTAAGTATTCAAACATACTTGTTGCTAACTTTTTACCAAAATCTATATCAGACGGATAGTGTGCTTTTGCCATTTGACGAGAATATGTTATATCATTACACAACTTACTAAAATCCTTTTTATATTTTGGGTATAGATAGCTTAAAATCATACATAAAAGATTTGAAGTAGTTGAGTGTCCTGATGGGTATGCAAACCCTTCCATAGAATCTAACATTGAATCCGTTAACGTGGGGTCTAATCTAAATGGTCTTGGACGTTTATAGAACGATTTTAAGTCCAAAACAACATAGTACATATCGTCGTATACCTTTTTAAGAAATTTCTTGTTGTAATCGATTTTATTATCGTCTAAAAACTCCATAAATGTTCCTAACATATCATCTTTTTCTTGAACGAATAACTTATCCAAATTAATCGATTTCAAATACTTTAATTCTTCTTTGGTTTTTTCGCTATCATCAGATGGTGGTGGAACATCTTTAAATTGCGAATAATCAAACTCATAGAAAAGATTATCCTTATTCATTTTTGACTCATTAAGGTTCATTAATTTTTTAATTTTCAAAATTTCTTCTAGTAATAACATATTTATAAATATAATACTAGGCAGCAAGCATGCTTCTAGCATTAAATAAACTAGCCTAGACTAGAACTAGATATGATTACTAAAAAAGATATATTAAGTAGAAATTATAAATCATTTTCTTTTTTGAATGAAGAAGAAGAGGAAATTGAAAAGGATGATAACAAAGAAACAAGTAATGGTGATTTTGCAGAAATGATGTCTGTAATTTTACATTCAAGAACACAAACACATACATTACACTTACAAACCGAATCTTACCCTGAACATATGGCGTTAAATGCATATTACACAGGTATTGGTGATTTAGTTGATGGTTTGGTTGAGTCATTTCAGGGTAAATACGGAATTATAAAAGGGTATAAAAGTATGGACCTTCAAGAATGGAAAAGTACTGAAGACACCGTTAAATATATGAACGGACTTTGTGAAAAAATTGAAGAATTAAGAGATTGTTGTAAAGACTCTTACATACAAAATCAAATAGATACTGTGTGTGAATTGATTAATTCAACTATTTATAAACTAAGATTTTTAAAATAAATTAAAAAAAAATAAAAATGGCAACAAGAAGAATTAGATTAACAGAATCTGAATTAACAAATCTTATTAGAAGAATTGTTGAAGACACTGAAAACATTGATGGTATGGGTATGGAACCTATGTTGGATGAACCAAAACGTGAAGGTAAAGGAATGTCTTGGATTATGTCAGCAGCAAGAGAAGTGGCTGATATGTTCAAAAGCGAAGTATTACCAAACCTTTCTGATGAAGAAGTTAAAGGTTTAGAAAGAATGGCTTCAAGATTTGATGCTAAAGATGCTTTGAGAAACTTGAAGATGTATGTTAATACTGAAGAAGGTGAAGAAGCATTAAGTAAAGCTGAAGAAATGATGGATGATAGTTTGGTTATGACTGAAGGAGTATTGACTGAAGGTATTTCCAACAGAGTTATTAAAGCCCTATCAAGATTAGGTGTATTTGCAGGTCTTGGTATGTTAGGTGGTGGATTTATGGCATTTGTATCAGAAATCCCTGGATATATTGATTCAGAATTTTTAACAGCAGTAAATCAAATGGTTGAAGATAAATACGGTTGTGGAAACTTCTGTGGACCATTATCAGTATTGGTAATGATTTTAGGTATTGCAATGGCTTTAGGAAGTAGAGCTATGAGATATAGAAGAACAGGAGAGTAATAAAATATTTTACTATAAGGAAAACCCCTCATTAGAGGGGTTTTTTGTTTTCAATAAATCCCTCAAGGATTTTAACAATTTCATTTATTTCTTCAGCTTCTTCAGGTGAAACAAGACGGTAACCTTTAATTTTGATAAAGTAATTCCAAATGAAAAAGTAGTGAAATAAAATTAAAACACTTACACTCATAAAACTAATCTTTGAGAAAAGTAAAAAGAAAAAAACAAATGTTGAAAAGGATAGAACAAAATTAATCATTTCACCACTGAAAAAAGTTAAAGCGCGATATAAAAAAATAGTTCTCTTTAAGTTTTTAACTGAATAGTCTTTGTACTCGTTAGCTTCTTTTTGAATCTTATCCATGTCTTTCATATTTTTATTTATTACAAAAATAATACATCTTTTAATAATTGCAAAATATTTAACACAATATATTTGAAAATTATTTATCCACAAATATTCATTTACATAAACAACTTTTGATTATCATCTTCGTTTTTACTATTTATAAACATATGAAACATTTATTACTTTTATTATTATTCCCCCTTTTTGTTTATTCACAATTTTGTCCTTCATTAGGACCCGACCAAATTCTTCCGTGTGGGGTCGGAACCACAACTTTAACCGCAGACCTCAGCCAATGTGGACCGGGCGGTGCAAACCCAAATCAAACCACAAACTATAATTGTGTAAACATACCGTATGTAAATCAAACTAATACTGGTAACCAATTATTTATGGGTGATGACACACAACAAGGACCATTTCAAATAGGATTTAACTTTTGTTATTTTGGTCAAACATATACCCAATTTTATGTTGGGTCTAATGGGTGGATTTCATTCTCAGCAGGTCAACCAACAACATTTACTTCAGCAGCAATACCAAACGCAGGATTTAATATCCCTAAAAATTGTATAATGGGTCCATGGCAAGATTGGCATCCTGGAGTTGGGGGTCAAATAAGATATCAAGTACAAGGGACTGCACCATGTAGAAAATTAGTTGTTAGTTGGTTGAACATGCCGATGTTTGGATGTGTACAAACTTTAGGTACTTTTCATATTGTAATTTATGAGTCATCGAATTATATTGAAAACCATATTCAATCAAAACAATTTTGTGGTTGGGCTAACGGAACAGCAGTACAAGGTATTCACAATCAAACAGGAACCGCAGCAATAACCGTTGTAGGTAGAAATTCAACTCAATGGACAGCAAATAATGATGCTTATAGATGGGTACCATCAGGACCTGTTGTAAATCCTGTTTTAACTTGGTATCAAGTTGGTAACCCTAATCCAATTGGAACAGGTCCTACTATAAATGTTACTCCACCTGCAGCAGGAGCAAGTTATACTTGTCATTTTGTTTACCCAACTTGTAACGCTGGATGGAATACATGTAATCAACAACAAGGAGGGTTTGGACCCGACACAGTATTTGTTCAACCAGGACCCCCTAACCTACCACCACCAATTATTACACAATTTAATCCAACTTGTCTTGGAACTTGTGATGGTATAATTGATGTTGTACCTGTGGGTGGTAATGGTGTTACCACTATTTCATGGAATGGTCAACCAAATAATTTTACACTACTTAATTTGTGTGGTGGTACTTATGATTACACTTTAGTAGATGCTGCAGGATGTAATATCTCAGGTAGTGTAATTTTAACAAACCCACCTATTCCTGTAATTGGACCAATAACGTATAATGATACTATATGTTTTAATTCAACTAATGAGGTTTATTCTGTTCCTCAACAATTCGGGTTTACATATCAGTGGTCATCTGTTGGTGGTATCATAAATGGTCAAGGTACAAATAGTGTAAACGTTGATTGGACAAATATTAATGCAGGTTTTATACCAAACGGTATTCAAGTAACCGGATTTGATTTTAATAATTGCCCAAGTTTACCAGTTTCAGTTGATTTAACGGTATTTAATGTTTTACCTGTAATTGACCCTGTTGGTCCATTTTGTTCTTATGATGAATTTATTACATTACAAGCTACACCCATTAATGGTGTTTTTAGTGGAAATGGTGTAATGGGTAATGATTTTTATCCTGGAAACGCAATTGGTGATAATACAATAACTTACACTTACACACAAAGTAATTGTTCTTTTAATACTACATCACAAATAGTAGTTTATCCACAACCTATTTTAGATTCTATTTCACCATATAACCCATATTATGAAATTTGTGAAGGAGATTCAATAAATGTAACATTCACTGCACTTTCTAATTTACCTGGTTATAATGTGTGGACATTACTCGGTGTTGATTATCAAATTGATAATTTTAGTACCGCATTTGATAATGAAGGAATGTTTACTTTATCTGTAGTACACTACTCTAACGGATGTGTTTCTAATCAACAACAAACAGTTATAACTGTCGATAATTGTCCACAAGAATTAATTTTTATACCGAATACATTCACACCTGACGGTAATGAACACAACCAATACTTTCAACCTGTAATTACTTCGGGAGTTGATATATACCAATTTAACTTTAAGATTTATAATAGATGGGGTGAAATTGTTTGGGAAAGTTACGACCCCACCTCATCTTGGGATGGTACGTATAATAATCTAAAATGTCCTGATGGTTCATACAATTGGGTTATGAGATTTGGTACCACTAAAAACGATGAAATCAAAGAATATTACGGTTCTATTCAATTAGTAAGATAATTTTTTACTATTACTTATTACAAAGTATTTATTGATATGAGTAAATTAAATCCTGAATTAAAAACGGGGGATAGAATTATCCTTGTTCACATGGATGGTGAATCTTTGGGCACTGGTATCAAAGGTGAAGTAACAGGTATTTCTAAAACTCCAAGTTTCGGGGGTCAAAATTCCTATCAATATAATGTTAGATGGTTTGACGAAGAAGGTAATCAATTTAGTCAATTAAGTTTATTACCTGATGCTGATGCTTGGATTATGGACCCAGAATTTCAACAAGGTAAAATTCAAGAAATAAATTTTAAAAATCTTGATGATTTAATATCTAAAGGTGATTTTCTTGCCGTGTTTTCTAAAAAAGATTTAGAAGAAGTATATAAGTTTTTAGAATTAGAAAGACAAATAGGTTCACACAATATGGTATTAGAAGGTGGTAAATTTCTTATGACAGGACCATCCTATATTGAAGATTTTTTTAAATTACAAAGATACAATAGAGACTATGATGAAGATAAAGAGATACTTATAGAAAAACTAATATCTCGCTCTCAAAATATGAGAGATATCTTTATTAGAAATGCGATGAAATATCTTGAAAATCAAGATAAAGAATTAAGTATTAATAATATACAAAGAACGATGATAAGATTAGCACAAACTGCAAAGGAATTTTGGATGAACAATGCAGATAAATTTTTAAATAACGAATTATAATGAGAGGTTATTCAATAATGTCTGATGAAGATAGACAATCAATTTTAAAACAACATGCAACCGTTTATGATGGGTACGCAACAGGTAATGTCCCTTCAAACATGACACCATTAACGGTTTATGACCCTGCGGGTGATAAAGAAGGAGTTACTGTCGACATGAACGGTAATGTTAAAACATATAGAAACCACGGTATTAATGAAATCACTGCAAAACCTGGAAACTATGATGAAATTGAACCAGCTTATGAATTTGAATCAGAAGGACCACAACAATCTATGACACAAATGGGAATGGGAAAAAGACCATATGATTTTGTTTCACAAGGACCAAGTGATGTATATGAAGATGAGCTTGAAGGTGGGGTATACGATAATATTAATTTTGACGAACTTTTAAGTGATGATGAAGATTTACAACAGAAAAGAGACCAAATAGAAGAAAAAATTAATGAGTCTTTAGATATGTTTAAAAGATTTCAAAAATATAATTAATGGAAATAGTTGAAATAATATCACATTATATCGACAAAAACCAAAATATAATTAATGTCGAATTTAAACTATTGGGTGACGACGAAGACATCGTAAGAGAAGATATAATTGAATATAGTTTTTTTGAAGAGTTTGGTTACGACAACAAAAAATCATATGATATTTTTGAGTCGTTTATTGACGAAGACGATGAGGACTGGGACTTTGATGATGAAACGGAATATATTGAAAATGAAGACACTTTAATATCATTTTTAAATGAATATTATATAGTTTATCCTAAAAAATTACCAAAAGGACAAATGAAATGAAAACAATTTTAAGTGAAATAAAAAATTTTAGAAGACTTGTTAATATTACTGAGTCAGATGACAAAGATGTAAAGGTTGTACTTGTTGGTGACCAACTTACTTACGAGTTAGAAAGTAACGACTTTATGGACATTCCTGGTCTAAAAGATGAGGACATGACAATTGATAAACTTTTAATGCGTTTATCAAAAGAAAACCCAAAACCTGAAGTTGACCACGTTTTTGTTTCTATTGGATTAAATGATAAATTCCAAGACAAAAAAGTTATTCCATTTTTAATCGATGCTTTAGATAATATATTCCCAAACGCTGAAATTAATATTATAAAAGGTATAGTAGGTAATGATTACTTTTATGGTAGTGAAGAGGATGAAGACTTTAAAAAATTGGAGGAGGATATTCTATCTTACTATAACGTGTTTAAACAAAATGGTTTAACAGTTTTAGGAAACTACCCATCTTTAGATTACGGATTTGGGGACACAGATAAAAGCATTTCAATTTTGAAAGGACAAATGTCTGATTCGTTATTTCAAAATATTACAAACTTTGGCCAAGATTTAGAACCACTATCAATCGATGAACCTTTTATATATAAAGATAATATTGATATTAGTGGTGATGATGTAACAGATTACGATACAATATATGAATTTTTAGATAGATTTGAAGAAATTGTAAAATCAGGTAATCGTTATGATGTGAGAGTTAGAAACAGTTTCAGACCTGATATAGAACAAATACAAATGGCATTAAGATTTGTATTACCTAGTAGTGATATTGAGATAACAGGTAATTACGATACCGATACCCAAGAAGCGATATATGAGTTCCAAGATATGATGGGTATCGAACCAACAGGAATTGCCGACCAAGAAACGTTAGAGGAATTATTATTTGATTTGAAAGCAAAAAGTTTTGATGACGATGATTTAGGTAAATACTTAAGTGAATTAGGTGTTATTTTTAAACCTGAGAAAAAAGAATTAGAGAAATTTACTGGTTCTGTGGATAGTGTTTGGAAAAGTTTTACCGACAAAATCATAGACAATTTTGAAGGTGGTTATTGGAATAGAGACAAAACAAAATCTAGTAGTGAGATATGTACTAATCACCCTTGGGATGATTTATACGAGAACTCGGGTGAGACTATGTTTGGTATAGATAGAAGAGCAGGAGGTTGGGATAACAGACCTGGAGGTAAGGAATTCTTTGCTGTGATAGATAATGAAAAAGAAAACGCCGGAAGTATGGAAGAGTTTTGTAAAACTTGGAAATATAATTATGACGGTGGTAGTTTAAGAGAAGAATTAAAATTGAGAGCATCTGCACTAATGAAATCAGATTACGATAGTTTATCTCAAACATATTTTTCTCCTGAAGTTAGAAGTGCTGTCGAATCGGATAAAAGATTACTTTTCCATTTTGCCTATGCATGTTGGAATGGTTCTAGGTTTTTCCAAGATTTTGCAAAAGATATAGAAGATGCAATCGAAGAAGGAAAAACCGGTGATGAATTAGTTGAAGTTGCTATTGATTCAAGAAATAATGAATTTGGTGGAACTGGTTGGGCTAAAAACAATCAAAAAGTTATAGACATTATTAAAAATGACTCAAGTTTAAAAAATTAATTAAATGAGTATTTTATTAGAAAATATTAAACGTATTAAATCTTTGATGGAAATTGAAGTGGATGAGTCAGAAATAAATGAGGAAGGTGAAGAATCTACCGATACAACCACTGACACATCTACTGACACATCTTCAGATACTGGCTCTGCTATTACACCATGGGAAAGTGGTGTAGCAAGAGGACCTGGAAACCCAATAACAAGTGCCAAACGTGAAGATAAAACAACAAGAGGTAAAGCTAACCCGATAGGTGCGACTAAATGGGCATCAGGTAGAACTATGGGACCAACAGGTAAAAATTATAAAGTGTGATGAGTTATAACATTAAAAATATCATAAAAAAAGTTCTCAAAGAAGAAAAGGAAAATGTAAAACAAAATTCCATTATCACAAATAGTAGTGACTTTTATTTTTATAAAACTGCAACAGGCAGTTTACTTTTATTACCTAAGAGTTCTAAACCTAAAATACTTAGGACTGTTAATAAAGAAGAACTAAAAGCATATTACAATACAATACAAAAAGTGTTAGAAGTGGGAAATGAAAGTGTTAAAAAAACTTGTAATACTTTCTATAAGGACGTACCATTAGAAGAATGTTGTGCGGTTTTTATTGACATGAGATATAATAAATTTGTAGATGGTGGGGTTCACTCTTTTGAAGCAACAACACCTGACAACATGAGAAAAAAATTTACATCGTGTTGGAAAGCAACAGATAAAGGTAAACCTTTACCTTTTGAAAAATGGTTTATAAGTGGTTATTACCCTAATATAGGTCAGGGTGGGGAATGTACTGGAAACCCATGGCAAGTTGATATGAGTTCTCCTGAAACAAAAAGAGAAGATTTTGGACAAAAAATTAATTTCTCTATTAAATTACAAATGATAAAATAATGAAAAGGGCTATCGGATTAGAAAAAGTTTTGTACGAGGATTATGAAAAAAAACCAAGTTATGGTAGTATGTGGGAGGGGGACTTCGATTCTGACGCATCAAAACAGAGTTGGAGTGAATTTTGGAAAATATATTACACGATGGGTCCGATTACTGCCGTTGCTAGAGAACTATCCACATGGCATGGTGAAAGAGAAATAAAAAAATACCCATCCCCCGTCCAGGTATATCTTGGTGAATTAGCAATACCGGAAAATTGGAAAACTTATGAAATTGGTTCGGGAACAGATGCTAGTAGTTTTATTGATGGTGTGGAAACGGATGAACTAGGAGATTATATAACCTATAATTCTCCTGAAGGAAATCTTAAATTTTATTTACCAAATAAAACATGGTTTAATCAATTTTCAGGTACTATATATAAATTTGAAACTGATACAGGTGAAGTTTATTCTTTATTTTTATCTTTGGATAGTCAAAAAAGTGAAGTATCTTTAAGTTTAGGTGCTGACGATAGTATAGACAATCTCACAATATCTTTAAAAAATTTGAATCCTGAAAATGGTAATGGTTGGATGTTTGAAATGCCTGAAAATTTCAATAAAGGAGATAGAGAGTATTTTAAAAAAATATCAGAAAACTTAATAGTACCATTTAATCCTTTTGCTTATGAAGATTCGATAAAAAGTAGTTGGCAATTGTTTTGGGAAAAATGGGGGGTGGTAATACAGATAGTTTTGTCTGTAATTTTAGCAGAATTAACTGGAGGATTGTCAGCAGAAATTCAATTACTTTTTGCGGAAGGAGGGTTGATGGCAAGATTATCACCAACTGTTTCTGCAGAAGTATTAGGTTGGTTAACGTCAACAGGTAGTTTTTCAGTTGTTAGGAGTGAAGTATTAGCATTATTTTTATTAGAAACCGCTGTAAATTTACCCGCAGCATTTATTGATAAATCTTTTAATAATGATTTTGGTTTTGTGTTAGGAATTGCGTTTTGCTTTTTTCCTTTCGTTTCAACATACGGTCGTTTAGGTAAATGGATAAAAGGTTCTTACAGTAAAGAGGCTTCTCAACAACTAGCAACGAAAGTATTAAATAAAGGATTTAATGAATTTACATCACAAGAAATAATTTATAAATTCATTACTGAAGAGTTAACCGCCGAAGAAAAACTTATGTTTTCTGAGGGAATGAAGTTATTAGGTAATAAAGAAGGTGCAGAAGCGTTCAAACAAACCCTAAAAGAGGCGATGCAAAACGGAGCTAAAAACAAAGAATTCCCTTCAATGTTCAAACAGTTTATGAGTGGGTCTAAATGGGGTGAAACTCTGAAAACTTTGGTTGCCGCTTCAGTTTATTTCATCGATGTATCTAAATGGTATTTTATTTTAAAGGCTAAACCTGAATTTAATAAAGACGGTAGACCGGTAGATGAAATTATATTGGATGCACAAAAAAACATTAATGAGATAGATAAAAAATTTGTTAAAACAAACCAAAAAGATTTAGAACTTTCCAGTACTAACAATATTATAGGGTCTTACATTACAAGTTTACCGGAAGATGAAGCAGCCAAACTTATTTTTTCACTATCTAAAAAAAATAATGAAAATGATAAATTTTTCCAAGATTTAGTCGCTTTAAAGAAAATGGAAGAATTACAAAAAAATAGTGTAGAATGGGCAAAGAATGATAAAATAACCAACCAAAAATTAACAAAAATTTTGGAAGCGTTTAGTGAATTAAATTCATACTCAAAAACACCAAAAACAAAAGAAGAAATTTATCAATTGTTTAATCCTGTTAATTTAGATGTGGAAACCACAGATTTTTTCGCAAAATACGACAAAGACCCAATGATAAATCAATTGAAGCAAACAACTCAAAAATATCCTTGTTTAATAACTAATTTTGATTATATTGATGGTTGGCCGTATTCTGATACTGAATGGACTTTGAATTACAAAGTTAAGGTACCAATTACTATAAAATATAATAGTGGTTCTTTACTTAATCTAAAGGTTGGTGATGAAATGTGGTTATACTGGCCAGAAGGTAATTTTAGAATTGCAGATAAAGAATATAATTTATTCAGTTGTTAAATATATTTATTAAAAAAAAGTAATAATGAAATTTAATCTCAACGAGTCTGAAAAAAGTAGAATACTTGATTTACACAAAAAATCAAATTCGGAATATCTTGAAAATAATTTATTGAGCGAGGTAAACGACATGTTTCGTTTAATGAGAATAGAAAGAAAAAACGGTAAATCTTTGTTTTCAGAATCAATCGTTCCAACAGGAGGATTGAAAGAAATATTTGAACATATAGAGGTGTTAAAACCTTTAATGAAAGAATTAGATAGTGAGTATATTGAGGGTTTAACAAAAAATGTTGCTCAATTGTCCGAGGAATTGCAAAAACGAGGAATAACTGATTTAGATTCATTAATCACTGCCGCGAGAAATTTTGCAGACGCAAATAAAGGAATTTTAAAAAAGACCACTGATGATGCTAAAGAGCTAGTAGATATATATTTTAAACACACAGGTATTTTAGGAGAAATTAGAAAAGGATTACAAAATAAAATTATCGGTAAAATACAACAAGAAACCAACGAAATGTTGGAAAAGTTTAAAACCGCTTTGGAAGGACTAGATAACAATATTAATAATAGTCCATATGAAGAATTTTACACAACATCAAAAAACTTAAGTGATGGTGTTGGTGGAGATTTAGATAATTTAAAAAATAATATAGTTGAGATAGACCGTATTAATAAAGAAATTGATGAAGCTTTAAGTGAAATAACTTCATATAGAACCAATTTAGGACCAATGCCAAAAAAAGGCACTCCAGAATACGCCCAATATACTAAATATAGTCGTTATATTGAGGAACTTAACAAGTTAAAACAAATTTTAACTAAACAAAAAACAGGATTAACTTCAGTTCAAGAAAGTATAGAACAAAGTAGAAAATTAACTTCAGATACTATTGTTTGGAAAGGTAAAACGTATGATGCTACAAACATGAACTCAGTTCAGAAAATTCTTTTAAAGGTGGGTTCTGATAATTTGGGTACATTTACAAGTACAGTGATAAGATTTTTGGTTAATAGTAAACGTTTTGTATCCTTGAGAACTCAATTAGTTGAGAACATCGCAACACTGAAAGATATATCGATTAAAATGAAAGATATAGAATCTAAAACATTACTTGAGGATTTCAAAAGATACACTAGTGATACTGCCGTGTTGATTGAACAATTGAATGGAAAGTATTTTAGATTTAGCGATTCAGTAGAAAAAGATTGGAAAAATGTTATAAAAGAAATTATTGGTGGTGGTACATCAGAGTCAGGTTATGCTGAAATTCAAACAATATGGAAAGAAATTGTTGGAATACTAAAACAAGAAAAAGAACTTGGTAATTTAACGGAAGTTGAAGTTAAAAAAATATTAGATGAAATTATTAATACTTATTCGGGAACAGCCAAAAACGAAAAAATACCTGTAGATGATTTGAATTCGTTTTACGGTTTAATTGCTTTAAAATATGATTTACAAAGTGTTGGTAAAGCTACTGGTTATAATTTATCTACCGATTTTGACAGTGCGGCAAAATTAATAATCAATACTGATACAAAATGGTTAACCAATGTTATGAAAAATTGGGCTGAAGCTGCCGCTGGAGTAAACAAAGCCACTTTTTTCAAAGGTCTTACTGGGGTGTTTTTACGTGAATTTGCTTTGGGTTTACCTCTTAATGTAAGATACTATTTAAAACCAATTGCAAAATATGGGTTAAACCTAAAAAGTTCTTTATCTGTTTTATGTCGTTTATCGGCAGCAAAGGCTCTATCAACTATAGTTTTTGGAGGTGTTGGTGCGTGGACCAAATATTTAATTTTGAAAACATGGTGGAGTGAAGGAAAAACAGAAGAGGAAATAAAGGCGGAGGCTTGGGCCGCTTGGAATTCAGAAATGGAAAAATATAAAACATTTAATATAACTGAAATATTTGCTGAGGTTATGCCGGATTTGGATTTTAGTAGTGAAATGAAAACTAATAAAATATCTGGTAGAAAGTATATAGAAAAACAAAATGCCGATTTTGGGATAGTGGATTTTAATATATATTCGTTTGTTGTGGAATTATATTCAATGTCTGAAGCATTACCAAATGCCAATGAACTTGTCGAATATATCAAAAAGGAGGCGAATGAAGCTAAACAAAATACTAAAAAAGAAGTACAAGAAAAAATAACTGAATACCAAAATTTATACTATACATTTACACCTGAACAACAAAGAAAAGCATCAGGTGCTGATGTTTGGTACAATGCTTTTGAAAGAGGTGCTACCGAAAGTTATAAAGTAGATTCGTCAGTTAAAACAAAAGTTTTAGAAAGATTTTTTATGAAGATGGTACATGTGGGTGAGACTGTACTTGATACGTCGAATTTAGATGCGATTAAAAATTCTTACAACGATATCGAACAGTATAGAGGTTACCCTTGTGTATGTAGGACTTCTTTGAGGTATGATGTAATACCTATAGTGGTTGGTGATGAAACTAAATCTGCGGAAGTACCTTTGTGTAATGATTATCTTAGAATAATAGAATACAATAATAGTAATATTTCAGATTTTCAGAAAAAGGGTATAGATAATGCACCTGGTTTCACCACAGTAAAAAAATTAGAAAAAGTTAAAACGAGTCAATGGAGCTCAACTATTAATATAGGTAAATATTTAAATTAAATATGGAAAACAACGGTAAAAAATTCAGCAAAGACGCATTCATAAAATGGAATGAAACTTTTACTTTTAAAAGTGAGGACAAAAAAAACCCTGGTCAATATAAGGATGTTACGATTAACATGCAAGACGTGATGGAAAAAATTGGTCATTGGAGAGAGAAGTACGATGAAGACGATGCCTTCGTTAGAGCGGTAATTGCTACTCATGAAGATGTTGTTAAAATTATGTTTACTAAAGGTTTAGCAGATATTAATGAATCTGTTACACCAAGAGGATTAGCTTTAGTATTAAGGGTCATTAAAGAATCAAGAGGTGAGATGGAAATTTTCTCAGTTGCAAGGCCCGCAAACGGAAACTGGTTTTTAGTTAAAGGTGATTATACACAGTCACAACTAGCTAATATGGATTTAGAGAAAAAAGAACCTGAAGACAAAGAAAAAAAACAAGAAATGAGTGGTTCTGAGGAGTTAAAAAAAAAAGAACAAACAGCAGTAAATCTTCTGAAAAGTAATGAGAAAGAAGGTCTAAATGATTTACCCACAAAAGTAAGAGAAAAACTTAGAGAAAAAATGGGTAAGGGTTGGACAACAGAAACAATGCCATCTTTTTTAGAAAAGTTTGTAGAAAAAAGTTCAATCAATACTATTTTTAATGATAAAATAGATATTTTTAAGTTAGACTCTAATGATGATACTTTTGATGCGATAGTAGATAATTCATCTCAGATATTTATTAAAAGAGGTTTTTGTAGGAGTTTATATATCGCATCTGACAAGGCAAATTTAAACGAAAAACAACAAAAAGTGGTAGACCATATTTTAGATAAATGTGATAAAAAGTTTTTAGGTAAACTTGGTGTAAGAAACTTTTAATAATGTTAAGAAAATTAATCCTTACTGAAACTGAAAAAAAACAAATCAGTGCTCTACATTTACTTCTTAAAGAAGATGAAAATGGAGCAACTATTCAGGGGTATACAAAATTTAAAAAGGATATCGTACCAAACGTTTTAATTGAATTATTAAAAAATAATGAGTCTATTCAAAAAACAACAAGTGACGAAAAGGGTTTTTATATATTAACAAATATCCCCTTAGGTGATTATATAATTAAATTTATTGATAAAGATAGAAAATATTTAGAGCAAACTCAATCTATTGAAATAAATTCTAAAGAATTATATAAAAGAGATTTACCTTTTACTGGTTTCAAAGAAGAAAAGGAAGTAACGG
>Ga0315906_10004401_pt1 | contig 18145 bp, 14 predicted proteins | sample LakEriMetagenome_4_FD_203526 | JGI IMG/M metagenome (GOLD analysis project Ga0315906, IMG submission 203526) | Freshwater fungal communities from buoy surface, Lake Erie, Ohio, United States - Buoy 2 MA122 | ecosystem: Environmental > Aquatic > Freshwater > Lake > Lake biofilm | place: USA... | reverse complement strand
CTGAGCAAAGGAGACAGTGTTTCTTCGGCAATGCTTCTACGATATGCAATGACAAGCAAAATGGGAAGTGAATCGATCTTCTCGATAAGTTTTTCAATGAGCAATGCCGATTCTGCATCACACCAATGCATGTCATCAAGGATGAGGATCAAAGGACTTTTACTGGACCATTCAGACAATGTTTGGAAAAATTCCAGATATAAATCCTTTTTCTCTTGCTCGTCTTTTTTACCTTCCGTCTTCTCTTTCTCATTTTTATACAATTGAACATCACGATTGATTTCTTTAACCGCATCAACCAAATCACCGAAATACGGTACGGAAGTGAGCAATGTCATACCGATATTGATAGCCAATTTTTTCTTCGGCGTCATTACCGTTTCTGAGGATTTCAATTCTTCGATCAATCGCAGAAATGGTCCGAGCGGTTGAAGCATCCCCACTTGCATTGTACCCACAGGTGCCTGACATGCTGCCATCGAAACAAGAGCTTTATCTTGTTTTTGGGAAGAATCTTCAAATACTCTCAATAATGTGGTTTTACCAAAGCCTGTTTCCCCGGAAAGAAATATCACAGACCCCTGCTTCTTCTTCAATTTCTCGGCTGAAGAATGCAAGATGTCGAGCGTTTTTGCTCTTTGTATGATGATATTCTGTTGTTCCATGGTTTCGAGAGAAAATTAGGATTGGCAAATTACACAGATTAGGAGAAAAAATACCGTTAAAAACAATGGCGAGACCAATGCCTCGCCATATTTGTTAACAGCAAATTACTCTTGATCTTCGGAATCCGCTTGAGGCAAATCCGTATCTAACTCATCGATCTCTCCAAAAGCCGGCAATTGCAAAATATCTTGACTTTGTCCAGAGGGCAATTCCTGCACATCACGAAGTTTCTTTTCTATCGCTCTTGAGCGCACACCTGCTTTGTCAATCTCATTTGCAGCTAATTCCAATTTGCGTCGTGTGGCTTCAAGCACTACTCCAAATTTGCCAAATTCATTTTTCACGGCACCGAGCAATTGCCACACTTCACTTGATCTCTTTTCAATTGCCAATGTTCTGAAGCCCATTTGCAAACTGCTCAAATAGGCAACAAGATTTGTTGGACCAACTATAATGATTTGATATTCCTTTCTTAGAATTTCTGACAAACCCGGCAGATGAAGAATCTCGGCATAGAGTCCTTCTGTTGGAACAAACATTACTGCAAAATCAGTAGTGACCGGAGGATTGACATATTTCGAGGAAATGGTTTTTGCATTTTCTTTCACGACATCGGCAAAAGCTTTTCTTGCTGCATCTAATTCCTTTTGTGGAATTGTACCAACAGCATTATATGCATCAATCAATCGCTCATAAACTTCAATCGGAAATTTCGAATCAATGGGCACATAAATATCTTCTCCACCTTGATTCTTATTCGGCAGTTTAACAACGAATTCTACACGCTCCTGCGTACCCGGTTTTACGATGACATTTTCTTCAAATTGATCTCTTGTCAGGAATTCTTCAAGCAGATTTCTGAGTTGAATTTCACCAACAATACCTCTTGTTTTTACATTGCTGAGCACTTTCTTCAAATCGCCGACTCCATTGGCAAGTCCTTGCATTTCGCCAAGCCCTTTATGCACTTGTTCAAGTCTGTCACTGATCAATTTGAATGATTGATTGAATCTTTGCTCCAATCCTTCCTGCAATTTCTCATCGACTGTTTTCCGCATTTCATCAAGTTGTTTTGCATTGTCTTCTTGAAGATTTCTCAACTTGATTTCCATTGTATTTCTTATCTCGGAGAGTTTTTCATCGGCATTTTTGCGAATATTTTCTTGCTTGGAAACCAGATCTTCAAACTTCTGTCTTTGCATCTCATTCAATTCACGTGCGCTCTCGGACAATCTACGTTCAAAATTCATGAGTGCCATTTGTTGTTCTTCTCTTGATTCTCGAAGAGCGCGTTGATTCTCTTCGCGATTTCTTCCAAATTCTTCACGGATGAGTGGATCCATTCGTGAGATATCAGCATCGAGCTTGATGAGTTTGTCAACACTCTCACCGGACTGTTGTTGATTTGATGTTCTATTTGAATACCAAATGGAATAAGCTCCCATGAATAGGAGGAGCAGAAGTAGTATGTGTGTTAAATCCATAGAATTCTCTCTCTATGATTGTGATTAAAAAATCCCCGAATGATTTAGCATTGCGATGGTCCCAAGATTGATGCAATGAGGATTCATGCAATGGGGGAATTCATGCATGAAAAAAAAGCCGCCGACAAAGCTCTGGACTTTGAGGGCGGCGATATACGATCTACTGTATGCATTATTGCATCAATGTTGACCCAAGCCAAATACATTGAGCAAAATACCACCATTCTTAACGAAGAAAGGAACAAAAACCAATGAAATGATCGCCATCAATTTGATGAGAATATTGAGTGAAGGTCCTGATGTATCCTTGAATGGATCACCAACTGTATCACCTACAACTGCAGCTTTATGGGTATCTGAACCCTTGCCACCCAATTGACCTGTTTCAATGTATTTCTTCGCATTATCCCATGCACCACCTGAATTTGCCATTGAGATTGCCATCATCACACCTGTGATCAATGCACCAATCAATAATCCGGCAACCATGTGTACTCCAAAAAGCCAGCCGGTAAGAAGCGGTGTAAGAATCACCAATAAGCCGGGAGCTATCATCTCACGCAAAGATGCTTTTGTGGAAATATCAACACAGGTACTATAATCAGCTCTTGCTTTTCCTTCAAGCAAACCGGGAATTGTGCGGAATTGTCGTCTCACTTCCTCAATCATGCTGAATGCTGCTTTTCCTACAGAGCGCATGGTCATTGCTGAGAATGCGAAAGGAAGTGAAGCTCCAACAAATAATCCTGCCATCACAATTGGATCGAGCATATTGATGGTGGGTAAATCAGCTCTTGTCAAAAATGCCGCTGTGAGCGCAAGTGATGTCAATGCCGCAGAACCAATCGCAAATCCTTTTCCAATCGCTGCAGTTGTATTTCCGGCCGCATCAAGAGCATCTGTGCGCTTGCGAATATCTTTACCCATTTCTGCCATCTCTGCAATACCACCTGCATTGTCTGAAACAGGACCATATGCATCAATGGTAAGACCTACCGCAATGGTTCCAAGCATACCGATAGCAGCCATAGCAATGCCATACATTCCCGCAAATGAAAAACCAATCACAACTGTGATGGCCATAATTATCATTGGAAGTACGGATGAATTATAACCCAATGACAAACCATAAATGATATTGGTTGCCGCACCTGTTTGAGATGCATCTGCAACTTCACGAACAGGAGCATATCTATGTGATGTATAATATTCAGTGATCAAACCAATTGCAAGACCGGCAATCAATCCGGCGGCCAATGTGATGAACACGCCCATATTCGTGTGCATGCGATTGCCAAGCATGAATTCACTGGGCAACATATTCATCGTGAATGGATAGAGTGCAATGAGCATGAGAATGGTTGAAATGATCAATGCATTCTTCAATGAAGATTCAACTTTCTCTTCAGTTTTAGGGTTGATGAAAAAGAGTGAAATCAAACTTGCAACGATACCGACTCCACTCACAAAAAGAGGAAATAGCAAAGCAGAAGTTTTTGCTTCGCCTTCAAGCATTGCAAATGAAGCAGCACCGATAACCATTGCGGCACATGTTGATTCGGCAACCGAACCAAAAAGATCCGCACCCATACCGGCAATATCACCAACATTATCACCAACATTATCCGCAATCACGGCGGGATTTCGAGGATCATCTTCCGGAATGCCTGCCTCAACTTTCCCAACCAAATCTGCTCCAACATCCGCGGCCTTTGTATAAATACCGCCACCAACGCGGCCAAACAAAGCAACAGAGGAACCACCCAATGCAAATCCTGAAAGAATTTCCATAATGATATGCTGATCTATTGAAGGATGCAAAGTGATGAGTCCTAAATACACGAGAATCAATCCCATAACTGCAAGACCGGTCAAACCAAATCCCATCACAGCACCCGATTCGAATGCAATGCGGAATGATTTTTCAAGTGATATTCTCGCAGCGGCTGCTGTGCGGACATTACCCTTTGTCGCGATTTTCATCCCGATATAACCGGATACTACGGATGTTCCTGCACCAATCAAAAAGCATATTGCAGACCATAATCCCAAAGGAATACCTGCATGATCATCATTGACAGTAAACACAATGATGATGGCAAACAAACCCATGAACAATGAAAGAATGCGATATTCTCTCTTGAGAAATGCCATTGCTCCTTCGGCAATTGCTGAAGATATCTCAGTCAATTTTGCAACTTCTTCAGGCGAAGAAGCACCTGAATCTATCGAAATGGCATTCACACGGCGTGAATAAAATAAAGCAACGATGAGCGCTAAAGCTCCTAAAGCTAGTATCAATCCAACTGTCATACAATATGTCTGAAAAATGGAACAAGAATATTCATGTCAATTATGGTATTCCCTTTTGTTTAAATTCAATCAATATTGAATAGAAAGGGCTTGCAAATATACGAAAGGCACTGCTTATCGAGGGTTTTAGAATGATAATATCATCGGTTTTTTTCCTCATTCATGGCTTTTTTTTGCAGTTCTTTTCCTTTTCAGAAAGAGTATGTATTTTTGCAGTCCATTTGGTCTCCTAGCTCAGTTGGTTAGAGCGCTACGTTGACATCGTAGAGGTCACTGGTTCGAATCCTGTGGAGACCACTCAAAGCCTAATCTTTAATGATTTGGCTTTTTTTTTACCTAAAAAAGTAATAGCCCTCACAAAGTGAGAGCTATTACCCGTATCCTGACCCCTGATAGCCAATAGTAAAGATCATCTCGAGATGAAGAATACATCCCTATTCCAATAACTTTAAACTAATGACAACTTACAGGGATTACTACTCAATCCTACCCCATAAAAACCCTATATTTTTCTATGCTGAAAAAATATATTAGATGGATATGATATATGATGAAAGTGATTCTTTTGCTTTGAGTCTACATTTTTTTCGCAAACGCATGCGATGATTCTCTATGCTCTTTATAGTAACACCGCATAATGTGGCAATATATTGACTAGTCAAACCTAGCTTTATCAATTTTGCAATCTTTAATTCCATATTGGTTATTGTGGGAATCAGCCTCAATAGTAGTTGTGAGAATTCCGGATGCATTTTATCGCATTCAATCATATATGATTCCAGAGTAGGTTGATTTGTCTTTCCCTTAGCAACCATTTGATACAATTGGTCAGTGGATACTCCTTGATTGCTCTTGTGAGATTTATTCTCAATCAACAATTCTATTGCCGAGATAGCCTTTTGTAATTCTACGTGCCTTTTCTTCAACGATTCATGTTCTTCTCTCAATTGAACAACTTCATCTAGTATGACTTTGGTATATGTTGGCTTTCCTTGTTGAATCATTTTTTGCTTTTCGATTAAAGCTACATGTTCCAATTTCTTGATATAGATTTCAATCTCTTCTTGATGTAGTTGTCCTACAATCTCCCTATATCGAATCATATATTCAGCGGACAATTTCCATTCCTCAAAGTTATATGCAATTACACGAATGCTATGCGCGATTGCGCACTCCAATCTAAGAATTTTCATTTTTCTAGCTAATATTCCGGCTTCTGTGAAGTATTTCATTGATTGCTGAAAACTCTTTAAAGGATTCTCTAATCTCCCATAAAACTCACCCATTTCTTTATATGATTCCGCAAGTCTCATTGTAATGTCTGTTGACTTGTAAAATGATATGCACTCCAATAGTGTGTCTCTTGCTCCCTCCCAATCATTAGCCATGCGAAGCATATCGGCATTTCTGAAATAGAGCGCGCCTTTATCAAAATCATTTCTGTAAACAACCCAGCTTTGTTCTGCGAATTCAAGATACTTCCTTGCATTATTATAGTCATTGAGAAATATATAATTTCTACTCAAATTTATATTTGACTTAAAGTGAAGTTCAGGAGTCGCAGTCTCAAACACTTTCAAAGCTTGTGCTTGCAATATGGCTTCAGATGATTCAGTAAATTGACTTTGATTATAATACACTGCACCTTTGACAAATAATGCCTCACACAATACCATATTGTCATTTCCAAGATACTTCTGTGCAATAAGTTCAACTTCTATGATACACTGGAGACATTCAGGGAAATTCACATAAGTCTGCAAATAGAAGCTAGCAAGAAGCAACTTTGCCCTTGCCCTGATCTCATGCAATCTATACCTTGCAAATGCTTTGCAATGTCTTTCGATTCTTTCTTCCATCTCTTCTTTTGTAAACTGAGATCTATTTTGGACTGTTTCTATGAATCCCATTAATTCAGTTTTAAGGGATGCGGATTCATTTCCAATATTTAGCTCAATCTCTTTTGCAATGTCCGAAAGAGTTTTCCCTTCCTTCTCCCTAATGGACTTGACAATTTCGATGGATAGCTTCTTAAAATTCCCTGACTTCCCTGCTTGATTTTTCATTGACCTAATTATTACTTAATTGAAACAACAAATGTTGATAATGATTGATCAGAACCTAGCCCGCATTTCTTTCGCAGTCGTATCCTGTGATTCTCAATACTCTTTACGGTTACACCGCATAGTGTGGCGATAGATTGAGTGGTCAAACCAAGTTTTATCAATTTTGCAATTTTTAATTCCATCGCTGTTATGTTCGGCAATACTGTGAGAATTGCTCGAGAAAACTCCGGATGGCTGTTCTCACACTCTATTAAATATGATTCTATGGCAGGTTGATTACTTTTCCCTTTTTGAATTATCTCATGCAATTGATCCAAAAACACTGCTTTACCATTTCCATTATGGGGTTTCTTTTCAATAAGTAATTCAATATCAGTCATCACTCTGTGTAATTCACTGTTTTTAAATCTGAGTGATTCATTTTCTTTTCTAAGAGTCATTACTTCGTCAATGATTGATTCTGAATATGTTGGCTTACCTTCTTGCATCATTTTTTGTTTTTCCACCATTGCCAAATGTTCTAATTTTTTAATGTAAATATCAATCTCATCGCGATGCATGTTCTCTTCAACTTGTGAATGTAGAATAATATATTGAGAGCAAAGTTTCCATTCTTCAAAAGCTTTACAAGTATTCCACATGCTATCATAGAGAGCGGCCTCTAGCCTAGGAATATTCAGTTCTTTTGAAAGTACGACGGCTTTTTCAAAATTCTGCATTGACAATTCAAAATTTCTCAATGGATTTCCTTCTTTACGATAAAACTCTCCCAACTCCTTGTAAAACTCTGCTATTCTTAATGTAAATGTTGTATCTAGGTAATATTTCAGTCCTTCCATTAATATAGCAAGTGCGCCATCCCAATCTTGCATCGAGATATTCAGGTCAGATCTCCTCGTATACAATGCACCTTTATCATATGCGCCTTGATAGTCTTCCCAACTTTGCTCAGCTAATTCAAGATGCTTTTTTGAGTTAACTGGATCATTTACATAGTAATAATTTCTAGAAACATTTATGTGTGATTTAAAGTGAAATTCGGGAGTGGCCTGTGAGAATATTTTTAGAGCCTGTGCCTGTAGAATACATTCAGTTGATTTTTCATATTCTCCGAGAAAAAAGAATACACCTCCTTTCTCAAACAATGTTTCACACAATGTCATATTATCCCAACCTAGATGTTTTTGGGCAATATTTTCAACTTCCGTAAATGCTTTCAGTGCTTCCGGAAAATGTTTATATGTATGTTTAAAATGATTCCCCAATAGCATCATTGCTCTAGCTCTAATTTCATGATATCTATATTTTGCAAAGACTTTGCAATGTTTTTCGATTCTCTCATGCATCTCTTCCGGTGTGAAGCTTCTTCTTTGCAAGTAGGTCTGGATGAATCCAAGCAATTCCCTTCGGATTGGCTTAGATTCCATATCTGAAAGATTATTGATTTTCTCTTCCACCAAATGTAATTCCGAGCCTTGATTGTTTCTAATTGAATATATAATCTCTATAGATAGCTCTTTTAATGACAATGTTTTCCCATTTGATTCTTTTACTGTTTTTTTCATTTAATCACCCAAAAAGATATGCCGATATATGAAAACCGAAAAAGAGGATTCATAAATGCATTGCATTAAGGTTTCGATTCAGTTTTCGATTCATTTTTCTTTAAATTAACTACATAAATATCGGAAATTATCGTGAATTCATGTCCAATCTGTCAAACTACATCACTCATTGAAAAGCAGTATGGTGTAAACAAAGTACTACTATGTACATATTGTGATGTACATGTACTTGCTGAACAACCATCCAAGCAGAATCTCGATGCATATTATACATCCTCCTATGCAATGAGTGCTAGCGAAGTACTTTCTTCCGAACATCGCAGATTATTTAGATTGCCAGAACAGTTTTGGCTCATCTCAGAACTGGAAAAACAGGGAATCCATCCAGGAGATTCTATTCTGGATATCGGCTGTGATAAAGGATATTTCCTCGATCAATGCAGAAGATTTGGATATTCCGTGCATGGCATTGAACCTTCCGAGCAAGCAAGACAATATTGCAAAAGCATCGGTTTGAATATTGCATCAGATATTTCTGCAATACATGATCAATGTAATGCCATCACCCTCTGGCATGTACTTGAACATTTCACTGAACCCCGTGCACTTCTCGGCAAAGCCCATTCTCTCTTGAAACCCAATGGACTACTCTTCATTCGAGTTCCTAATTTCTCCTCATTTTGGAGCAGATTGCTAAGACAATATTGGATCTGGTTTCAACCCCAGAATCATTATGTACATTACTCTAAACAATCACTCAAAAAACTTGTGGAAGATCAAGGTTTTGACATTATTCAATGCATCAGCAGAAAACCAAATGACGGCATTACACATAGAGCCGGAATCATGGCTGATCATGCCTTGAGGACTCATTTCTCTTTCGCTCAATCATTCAAAAAAAAGCTCGGGAGAATCTATGAACATCTCACAGGCATTGAGATTTATTTGATTGCACGAAAACGATAAAAAAAAGCCTCTTCGAATTGAAGAGGCTTTCTGAGTTACTTAATCATTCCGCGAAGTTCCGCGAGCGTCATTGATTTTGGACGCACAATCGGAGAACCTATCATGCGGTGGACCAAAATCTGAGAACATATTCCCATTGCACGGGAAACACCAAACATCACGGTATAGAATTCGAATTCTGTCATGCCATAATAATAGAGCAATGAACCTGATGCCGCATCAACATTCGGCCATGGATTCTTAGCTTTACCTTGTTCCTTCAATACCTCAGGCACGATGGCAAACAACTTCTTCATGAATTGCACATTGTCATCATTCAAGTTCTTCTCTTCTGCAAATTGATGGAATGCAGTGAAGCGAGGATCTGTCACGCGAAGAACAGCATGTCCATAACCAGGAATGACTTGACCTGAGCCCAAACGCTTGAAGCAATATTCACGAAGTGCTTCATCTGTTGGAACACCACCGAATTCTTGACGAAGATCCATGATGAAACGCAAACATTCCTGATTTGCAAGACCATGCAATGGACCCGCAAGACCATTCAAACCGGCACTTACGGAATAGAAGACATCGGAAAGCGCTGAACTGACAACATGTGATGTCATAGCACTGACATTTCCGCCTTCATGATCACTATGCAATACAAGATACAGTCTCACGAGATCTTCCCATGATGCATCATTGCTAACACCTAGCATATGCGCAAAATTTGCACTCCAATCCAAGCCATCTTTCGGTGCGATCAAATCGCCTTTACCAAATCTAATGCGATAAATACCGGCAGCAATTGTGGTAACACCACCGAGAAGAGTCACGCAATCTTCCAAAGTTGCCTTCCACAATTCATCTTTTGAAGCACCTGCTTCATATGATTTACGGAAAGCTGATTCTTTTTCCAATGCCAAAATCCCAATGCTGAGCATGACCATTGGATGGGTATCTTTTGGCAATGCTTTTAATACATCCCAAACTGAATCAGGTACATTTGCTTTCGCTGCAAATGCGGCACTGATTTCTGCTCTTTCAGCATCATTTGGCAAAACGCCTGTGCAAAGAAGAAAGAATATATCTTCGGGAGTTTGATTAGTTAATTCCAAGATTGGGATATTTCTGATGCGAAGACCCTCATCCGCAGATACGGAAGAAGTTTCACAAAGCAATGCGGGAACAGCTCTCATGCCACCGAGCACTTGCTCAATTGCAACAGTAGAGATTTGTGTATCTCCATGTTCCTTGAGCAATGTTGTTCTCTCGGCACGAAGCTGGGGAAGTTTCTCGTCGAGTCGAGCTTTGAACAAATCCATTGAAATCACCTGAAATGTTATGTAATGAAAAGTCGAGTTGAAGTGCTGAGCAGGGTCAAATACAACATGAAAAAACCTGCAAATGCAGTTACAAAGATACGATATGTGAATGATTTTTCATGAAGAAAATACTTTGAATTCAAGCAGAATTTGACTGAAAAGTGCAATCAATGCTTGGTTTTACTGCTTTTGATCATTTCGTAAAATGCAATGATGTCTCTTGCAAGTTCCGTCCATGACAATTCTTTTTTTAAAGCCCTTACCCTTTCTATGTATCGAGAAGACAAATCCTTGTCAAAAAACTCATTGATTCCATTGGCAATTTCTTGAACATTGGTACCTTTTACAATCATTCCGGCCTTTCCATTTCTCAATGCTTCGGATAAACCTCCAACAGGGGTTGCTATGACCGGAATTTCAAAATGATGCGCAATTGCTATGATTCCACTTTGCGTTGCTGTTATATAAGGCAATATGCATGCATCCGCGGAGCAGAAAAAGAGTGGAGTCTCGGAATCAGGGATATATCTTACATGTTTATGCACTCTCTGATCGAGCTTCAGTGATTGGATTTTTGCATCATATTCATCAAATGAACCATAAATTTCCCCTGCAATTACCAAATGAACATCTTCCGATAAAAACTTCATGGATTCAATCAAATTCATGAGTCCTTTATATTCTCTAATGAATCCAAAAAAGAGGAGAATTTTGGCATCTTTCGGCAAATTTAGCTCCTCTCTTGCCATTTGTTTGTCAATGGGGTCGCCAAAGTGCGTATAAATTGGATGCTCTTTTCTCAAGATGGGCTTACCGAGATTCAAGCGTTTCAAATCTTCTTCAACAGCATCGCTGATGGCAATGAGTCCATCATGTGCGGAGAGCATATATTTCGTGAAAGCAGTATCGCCGGGCCTGGATTCATGTGGCAATGCATTATGTACCACGCAAAGTTTCATGCAATCTTTATCCATCCTTCTTGCAATTGTTCCAAAAGCAGGTCCCATGAAAGGCATCCACAATTGAGTCAAGAGCAAATCCGGATGTGTTTTGCGAATATCCGAAGCAGTTGAAAGCCAATTGAAAGGATTCATCGTATCCAATACTCGCTTTGCGGGAATGGGGTCTGCACTATCTTCTTCAGCAACAAATTGCGAGCTTCCGGGAAATAGAATATCAGGATATTGCCGCGTGAATGTATAGGCCTTTTGATGATGACCCAATTCCTCAAAAGCACGATACAATGAGGCATTGAATTGTGCTATGCCACCTCTATATGGATAGAAAACAGACACATAGGCAATATCGAGAGGACCTTCATTCATCAAGAAATCTGCCTCTGTATTGCCGCAAATACTGTATTCACTGAAATATCCTTCATGCAGATTCTCTCGCGTGAGCATTGTGCTCCATAATAACAATCGCATCCTGTTTCAGGCTCAATTATTTCCCCTCTTCCGAAAACATCGAATTCATGTTTATTGAAGATATTATTGAAGAGTACCATTTTTTTTCCAAGACCAAGCGCAATATGCATCGTCATGGACACCGCTGTTACAATCACATCACATTGTGCCGAGATTGCGATGAATGTTTCCAATGGAAAAACACCTTCATACATTGCGCCGGTTTCTTGCTTCAATAGTGTATTTCTCTCATGTTCATCGTTCCCACCAAGCAATAATGGCGCATATCCGACATTTTGCAGAGCTACAATCAACTGTTTCCAATTCTCTTCGGGCCAAAGTCTAGTTGGCCAGCGAGATCCTGCGCCTGTATTGAGTCCGATGACGAGTTTGTTTTGGGCCGATTCCTTGAGATAAGACCAGTGGTCCATTTGTTTGGAATCCACATTGAGCGAATATGGTTCTTGCTGATAATCGAAGCCACAGATTTCGAAAATCTCTTCCACATAACTCTTTGTATTTGCCTTTGAATAGGAATCAAATAAACCGGTGAGTAGTTTATGTTCAGATTCCGGATTTGCGATGGAAAGATGTCCTTCAGACCAAATAAATCCAAACTTCTGCTTTGCATTGCATTCAGCAAGAAGCATGGCGGCTTCCTCATCTTTGCATAGATTCACCGCGATGTCAAAATGTTGCTTGGTGACAATGAACACATCTGAAAAAGTAAAAGAACGAATACAATCAAGCGCATCTTTGGGGAGGATTTCTGGATAATTCGTAATCCAGGTAATATGACAATGTGGATACTCTTTTCTATATCGTTCCAAAAGAGGAGTTGTTCGTATCACATCCCCCAATGCACCGAGCTTGATAATGAGGATTCTTTTTGAGATAGGTTGATATTCAGTACATGTATCACAAACCTTCCCGGACTCTTTATTCGGTCTGCATGGCATATCGCCACGGAAATGAATGCAATCAAAATGCAAATCTTGTATTGTCATCGTTTTGAATCGTGGAATGCGGACATTCCCGAAAAGTGTTGGAGAATCATGCTATCTTTGCATAGTTCAAGGATAGCTTTTGCCATGAAAAATGTATTGATCATCGCCTATTATTTTCCCCCTTCCGGCGGACCCGGAGTGCAAAGGGTTTTGAAGCATATTCAATATCTGCGGGATTTTGGATGGAATCCCATCGTTTTAACCGTCTCCAATGGGGATTTTCCCGCAAGAGATGAATCACTGCTTTCCAAAATTCCTGCGGACATCATCGTTGAAAGAACTCATATTTATGAGCCATACGATGCATATCGCATGCTCATGGGGCAGAAAAAAGGAGTGCCGATTGATGTGAATGTCATCAAGAATGACCATCAAAGGCGTTCGATCAAAGAGCGTATTGCAGAGTCAATTCGAGCCACTTTTTTCATTCCCGATGCCCGAATCGGTTGGATGCCAACTGCCATACCAAAAGCATTGGAACTTATTGAAAACCACTCTATCGGTGCAATATACAACTCTTCACCCCCTTACACAACTTCGCTCATTGCCAGACAATTGAAGAGAAAGACGGGTTTGCATTGGGTGGCAGGTTTTCGTGATCCATGGACAGAATTTCTCACTTCGCCCAAAAGATGGTTCCTGCCGGCCTGGATTGACAGATCCCTTGAGCATAGTGTTTTCAAGGAAGCCGATGCAGTTGAATGTGCATGGATCGGTATCATCAAAGATGCACTCAGAAAATTCCCGGAATTGCCCGAATCAAAGTTTTATCATGTTCCAAATGGTTATGATTCAACGGATTATCCGAGCCGAGAGCATATCGACACAACACTTGAAATCAATGATGCATTTGTGTTGACATATACGGGTTCGATGTATGGAAGGCGCAATCCATCATCTCTTTTTGCAGCTTTGGAATTGCTGGCATCAAAAAATCTTATTGATCCCAAATCAATTCACCTTCGATTTATCGGAAGATTCGGGAATGAAGTGCATGATATGTTCAATGCCACTACATTCAAGTCATCCATTGAGGTTATAGGATATGTTCCTCATGAAAAAAGCATCTCATATCTACTTGTTTCTCATGCATTATTGCTGATTGTCGATGAAGCCAAAGAAAGCGAGGAGATTGTTCCGGGGAAAGTCTATGAATATATCGGTTCCATGAAACCCGTGATTGCTATTGCACCGGCTAAAGGCGCTATTGCTGATCTCATGCATGAGACACAGGCAGGCGGAATTGCTCATCAATCAGACATTGAAGGAATAGCCAATATCATTCTCAAGATGTATCAGGCATTTCAAGAGGGTAAGCAGATTGCACATCCAAATGTGGATGCAATCAAACGATATGAAAGAAGGGAATCAACTCGCACATTGGCGAGATTGCTTGATGGTTTATCCTAATCGCTCATTTTTCTTGCGTGATTCTTCGGCCATATTAGCCTTGAAAATGGTCATTTCATCAAGCAATTCGGGGTAGCAAGCACTCAAGATTTGCACAGCGAGTAGTCCTGCATTTTTCCCGCCACCAATTGCAACTGTTGCAACCGGAACGCCGGGTGGCATTTGCACGATGGACAGAAGTGAATCTTGACCACCCAATGCCTTTGTTTGCACAGGCACGCCAATCACGGGCAATGGGGAATAAGCCGCGATCATTCCGGGTAAATGAGCAGCACCGCCGGCTCCGGCTATAATCACTTTTATCCCACGCAAATGAGCTGTTTTTCCATATTCAGCCATATCTTCTGGTGTTCTGTGCGCAGAAACGACCTTCAATTCATAAGGAATCGAAAATGTCTCGCATATCGATGCGGCCTCTTGCATTGTTGGAAGATCTGAATCACTCCCCATGATGATTCCAACTATTGGGTCTAATCCAAAACGATTGTTTTTTTGCTCTGACATGATATGCCTTTGCCTAAGAAAAAAAAGTGCCCCGACGGATAGCACTCGTCGGGGCTTCCTGATATTTCAGCGATTATTTATCGCTTATTTGGATTGAATAGTGGCTTCAATCCTTGCCAACATTCAAAATAATCTCTCTGTAATTCACCTGTTTCCATTGCATATTTGGTTGGACGATTCACAAAGCGCGTTTCCACCATGAATGCAAATCCATTATTCAAATAATGAGGTTCCAAAGTTGCATTAACTGCCTTTTCATATGTGGCGGCATCGGGTCCATGACCCGACATGCAATTGTGCAGTGAGCTTCCACCGGGCACAAAACCACCTTCTTTTGCATCATAAGCACCGGAAATCAATCCCATATACTCATTCATGAAATTTCTGTGGAACCAGGGTGGTCTGAATGTATGCTCTGCAACCATCCATCTCGGTGGGAAAACCACGAAATCAGCATTTGCTGTTCCCGGAGTATCCGACACAGATGTGAGAACTGTATAAATGGATGGATCTGGATGATCAAAAGTGACGGTATTAATACAATTGAAATGTGCCAAATCATATTTATATGGAGCATAATTGCCATGCCATGCAACAACATCCAGAGGTGAATGACGTAATTCCGCTTGCCAAAGATTACCCATGAATTTGGAAATCACATGAAATTCTCCGTCAACCTGCTCATAAGAAGCTACTGGATAGAGAAAATCTCTGGGATTTGCCAAACCATTGGCACCAATCGGTCCAAGATCCGGCAATTTGAATGGTGATCCATAATTCTCACAGACATATCCTCTGGCAGAACTCTCCATTAGGTCCACAGCGAATTTGATGCCACGAGGAATCACGCAAATTTCTCCCGGGGCAACATGAATTTTACCAAGTTCCGTACGGAACAATAGTGCACCATGTTGAGGAATAAAGAGCATTTCACCATCGGCATTGTAGAAATATTTATTTTCCATCGAAGAATTAATGGCATAAATATGCACCGCAACGCCTGATTGCGAGGCTGAGTCTCCGCAACCGGCCATGGTGATGATGCCATCGACCATATCTGCTTTGGCTTCGGGAATTGGATGTGGATCCCATCGTAATTGATTCGGCGTTGTTTCCACTTCATCGAATGGGGTGGATCGAATCAAGCCATTTTCGATTCTTTCATAAGGTTTATGAACAACTGAAGGTCTTATTCTATACAACCAAGAGCGTTTATTAGCGCCTCTCGGAGCAGTGAAAGCAGAACCATTCACTTGTTCTGCATAGAGATCATACGGATTTCTTTGCGGTGAATTCTGTCCGATCGGAAGAGCACCCGTTAAGGCCTCAGTGGCAAATTCATTGCCGAATCCGGAATTGTATTGAAGTTCCATGTCAACTTCCTGAATAGTGAGGAATAATAACCCTCCCATCATTCTTGCCTTCTGACAAGAACAATGGACAAAAATAACAAGGATTTTTGACTTCCAATCGAAACAATTGCATGAAATGATGGCTTAACTCACTTTGAAAGGACTTTGTGCTATGAGGCAAGTTTCGTAAGTTTGTGCTTTGCAGAATAATTACTTCTCCAATTCAATATTTGAAGGTCTTTCCCCAATGAACAACGGTCACATAGTTCAGGTGATTGGCCCGGTGGTGGATGTCGAATTCCCAAATGGGCATATTCCTCCGGTCCTTAATGCTCTCGAAATTCCAAGAACCACAACAGAAGGCAAGGAAGATGTCCTGATTTGTGAAGTACAACAACATCTCGGACAAGACAGAGTTCGTTCCATCGCGATGGATTCAACTGATGGATTGGTTCGCGGAATGAGTGTTATTGATACAGGCGCACCCATTACCGTTCCTGTTGGTCCGGAAGTTCTTGGTCGTTTGATCAATGTAACCGGTCAAGGAATCGACAATAAGCCGGCAATCCAAGCCAAAACAAAATATCCGATTCACCGCCCAGCTCCTGATTTTCAATCTCTTTCCACAAAGAAAGAAATGTTTGAAACAGGCATCAAGGTTATCGATTTGATCGAGCCCTTCACAAAGGGTGGTAAAACAGGTCTTTTCGGTGGTGCGGGTGTTGGTAAGACGGTTATCATCCAAGAATTGATTCACAATATCGCCAAGCAACATGGTGGTTATTCAATTTTTGCAGGTGTTGGCGAGCGTACTCGCGAAGGGAATGACTTGTATCTCGAAATGACTGAGTCAAAGGTTATTGATAAAACAGCCCTCGTGTTTGGTCAGATGAATGAACCACCGGGAGCGCGTGCACGCGTGGCTCTTACGGCTCTTACGATGGCTGAATATTTCCGTGATGAAGAAGGTCGCGATGTATTGTTGTTTGTTGACAATATCTTCCGTTTCACGCAAGCCGGTTCCGAAGTATCCGCTTTGCTTGGCCGTATGCCTTCAGCGGTGGGTTATCAGCCGACATTGGCAACAGAAATGGGTGGCTTGCAAGAGCGTATCGCTTCAACAGACAAAGGTTCAATCACATCCGTGCAAGCAGTATATGTTCCTGCGGATGACTTGACTGACCCTGCGCCTGCAAATACATTCTCTCACTTGGATGCTACAACGGTTCTTTCCCGTCAAATCGCTGAATTGGGTATTTATCCTGCTGTGGATCCTCTTGATTCAAGTTCACGAATTCTCGATCCTTTGATTATCGGTTACGATCATTATAATACTGCAATGCGCGTGAAGAAAGTTCTTCAGACTTATAAGGATCTTCAAGACATCATCAATATTCTTGGTATGGATGAATTGTCAGATGATGATAAACAAACCGTTTATCGCGCTCGTAAGATTCAGAAATTCTTCTCGCAACCTTTCTTCGTTGCAGAGCAATTCACTGGCTTCCAAGGTCGCTATGTAAAGATCGAAGATACAATCTCCGGCTTCAAAGCAATTCTTGATGGTGAAGTTGACCATATCCCTGAAGGATATTTCAGCTATAAAGGAACAATCGACGAAGTCTATGATGCATTCAAAAAAGCTAATGCATAATTGATCTCTTTAATTAATGAAGTAGTATGTCAGAACATTTGCTCAATATCGATATCGTAACTCCGCAAAGTATTATTTACAGCGGAACAGGCGTCTCAGTTTCTTTGCCGGGCGCACAATCACCTTTTCAAGTTCTTTACAATCACGCCCCGATTGTATCGGCACTTGAAGTCGGTGTTATCAAAATTGTCAATGAAGACAATTCTGAAGTGCTCTATGCAACCGAAGGCGGTTTTGTTGAAGTTCTCGGTAATCGCGTGTCCGTTGTTGTTGAAACAGCAGAGGTAGCTTCAGAAATCAATCTTGATGCAGTCAATGCAACAATAACTGATTTGAAACAACAGCTCGAACACACAACTTCAATGCAACAAAGAGATCATATCAAGCATGCAATCTCCATCCAAGAAAATAGAGCTCGCATAGCTTCGAAATAAGATTCAAACTC